>JACCDO011711530.1_pt1 | contig 18642 bp, 14 predicted proteins | sample 7446101 | NCBI WGS metagenome assembly JACCDO01 (sample SAMN15323440, study PRJNA562643) | freshwater metagenome | isolation source: river surface water | place: USA:Blue River Watershed | collected 2017-08-16 | reverse complement strand
GGTTTTGCTATTAATGGAAGTGGTACTACTATGCCTCTTTATGAAGGTGACTGGCTTTTATCTGGGGGAGAAAATTTTGATGCTTGGACTAATGATAGGTGGGATGCTATTTTTATAAATAGAGGATGGCGTATTACTTTTTGGCGTCATGGAATAGGTAGTGATGAAATAGGTAAAGGCACAAATACAACAAGTGATGTACCTAAAAAACTAGATGTAACTAATGACGTTATCAGTTCATATAGAGCTGAATGGATTGGTTATTAGATTTTTTCAATATAATAATTTCTAAATTTATTATATGGAAATAAATTTGAATTTACTTTTTTTGGTAGCAATTGTTGTCTTTATATTATATGAATACTCTAATCAAAATAAAACAACTGAAAATTTTGCTGATACTACAACTGCTGTTACATCTGATCAAGTTAAACAAATGATCAGAGAAATATATTTAGCTGATATTGATGCTATTAGAAACTTATCTAATGTCGCTACACAATTGTCAACTGGAGGTTACACAATTCCGGCAACTTTAACTGTTTCTGGTAAGACCAATCTTAATGACATAACAACTATTAAAAATGGTCTTTTAATAACAAATGGAAACAAAGGAATTGATTTATATCCAAGTGCTGGAACTGAACAAAATAAAATATTTATGGATTTTAACAGCGTCGATTCAATTAAAAATGATAGAGACTGTAGAATAACAATGGAAGGTGGTAATACTACAACACCTGCTACAGGACAAGATGGTAATGAACGAGGTAAATATTCTATTAATACTGGTGATATTGTAATTAATACTAAAGGTACTAACTTAGCTAACAATACATATGGTAGTGGAACAATTAGTCTTAATGGTAACACAAGTATACCACAAACATTAAATATAGGTAGTGCAACAACTGATTCTATTCTTAATATTGGTGGATGGAAAATACAATCACTTGCTACAGATAAGACTCTACGATTTTTTTATAATGGTCAACAACAATTAGCTGTTCATAATACAGATGCAGGAATGCCTTGGAAAAATAGTTTATGGTCTGCTGGACCATTTATTTCTAATTCAGTTTATGCTATTAGATATATTGATATATCAAATGGTTTTCATGACTGGGCTATCCCAGAATTAAGAGCTATTGATATTGATGGAAATAATGTGGCCAGTGGTAAACCAGCAACATTATTAAGTGGACAAACATATGCAACTAATCAAGGTTTAGTATCAGCTATCACTAATAATGTAATATTTCCAGGATCAACTATTGCTGATAATTGGCCTCAAGGTTTCACAGCTAAAAATGGAACAAGTTGTAAAATTAGAATAGATTTAGGTGCTGATTATTATTTAAAAAAAATTGTTATACTTGGTAGATATCATGATTGTTGTCACGATAGATTACGTGATGCTAATATAGTATGTGTAGATAGTCTTGGTGTTGCTAGATACTCTGTTATATTAGGTAGTTGGACTTCTCCTGTCAATCATTATGTTAAAGAAATAAATTTTGGTCCTACTGTGCCAGTAACTGTTCCAGCTACTTATGCCACAACATCAACATGGAACTCGTTGTATCCAGCTACAACATATACATCATAAATATTAATTAAAATTATTAAAATCTAATTAATATGTATTATATGGAAATAAATTTAAATTTACTTTTTTTAGTAGCAATTATTGTATTTATATTGTATGAATGCTTTAATCAAAATAAATTAACTGAAAACTTTGCTGATACTACTACAGCTGTTACATCTGATCAAGTTAAACAAATGATTAGGGAAATATATTTAGCTGATATTGATGCTATTAGAAACTTATCTAATGTCGCTACACAATTGTCAACTGGTGGTTATACAATTCCTGCAGCATTAACTGTTTCTGGTAAAAGTAATCTTAATGATATTGTAACTGTTAAAAATGGACTCTTAGTATCAAATGGAAACAAAGGTTTTGATTTGTATCCAAGTGCTGGAACTGAACAAAATAAAATATTGATGGACTTTAATAGTGTCGATTCAATTAAAAACGATAGAGATTGTAGAATAATTATGGAAGGTGGTAATACTACAACACCTGCTTCTGGACAAGATGGTAATGAACGTGGTAAATATTCAATAAATACAGGCGATATTGTGCTTAACACTAAAGGTACTAATTTAGCTAATAATACATATGGAAGTGGAACTATTAGCTTAAATGGTACTATTAACTTAAATGGTAAAATATTAACACCAGCAAATAATTATATTGAATGTGCTGGTAGACAATATATTAATGGTAGTGAATATTTATATTTACTTAATAAAAATGGTGTTGTTATTGGAAAAGATTCGGGTGGTAATGGAAATCTTCAAGTTCAAGGTAATATAATTACCCCACAAATTAAAATTACTGGTACTATGGCAGGTACATCTTTTAAACCAATTAAATCTCCCACTCTTACACTTACATCTAACTCATATGTTACTATTTCTGACAATGGATTAAGTTTTATAAATTCTGGTGTATACACTATATTTATTGATTTTATGGAAGCTAGTGGATCTAATGGTGGTAGTGCTGGAGACTTATATCTATATTTAAAAGAAAACACAAGCTTTTTACCAGCAGCCAGTTATTTATCCGTACCAACTGTTTTAGGATACAGTACTGGTAATGGTACTAAACCATATATGTCTACAAATAGTACAGAAGGCTTTATTGGAATATTCCCTAGTAAACATTCTAATAATGGAGGAGCGTATGAAAATCATTTTTATTATTATGCTACTATTAAAGTTAATAAAGCTAATAAATACTATATAAATCTAAGTGGAAGTTATACATTTAATCTAAGTACAAGTACTTTTAGTATAACACCAATTACTATTTATGAATAAATTATATTAAATCATTAATTAGTTTAATATAATTTAAAAATTAAAATAAGATTTATTTAACAAGTGAAGGCATGAAGAAATCAGTCTTTCCTATTTGATATTTCATTATGTCTTGGAACAATGGTTCTTCTTCTAATGGTACGAATGTAATACGACCACCTGTTTCGTCCTCAGTATATTCTGAGTTTTCTAGTTTCTTTGTATCTAACATCAAATCAAAGGCACCTGTTCCTCCTGAAATTACACGACCTACTGCTATACGAGAACTTACTGACTTCATTTGATCTTTCTCGTTGAAAAGAGCAGCATTTACAAAATGATCCATTGTCTTCTCAAATGATGCTCTTGCTATTGGATCCATATCAATCTTAGATAAACCATGACGATCCATAGAGGTTATTTCACCCATGTGACACATTTGATCAACTAGAAGTGATAAATGATTTTGATTAATTGATACACCAGCATTACCATATGTTAGGGTTAATTCATTTAATAGAATTTGTCTTGTTGCTTCTATACCATATTGTTTTAATGTTGTAGCAATATCATTACACTTTGTTCTGGTAAAATCTATACCTTTCATTAATCTCATTGATTCAAAGTTAATACCAGCTGTGTATACAACATATTCTTTATCCGCTTTAACATCACCTGTTTCATTGTCAAAGTGAATTACACGTTCGTGAGCAATATCAACACCTTGTATGTTTTCAATACCTTTTAGGGTAATATCGTCAAATACCATCTTTAAGAAATCAGTAATAATATTATAATTGAATGAACTCATTGAAAATCTCACATGAATTATTTGTTCAGGGTCTGATGAACTATTTGATAATATAGCACAACGTGAAATTCTACTAATTACTTCCTTATCTGTTTTCTTGAGATTTTTAAGATTGGTATAGTTTTTATACCAATATGATATAAACTTTGTTTTGATGTCTAATAATGTTGTTTCTTTATCCATCATCTTTTCAATATCCATCTTAATTCTGAATACAAATGGTAATGAAGATATTTCTGCTTTTTGATTGTTTACGAAGAATGGTGCAGATACATTATCAGCTTTTAACATTTTACCTAATTCATCATTATTACCAACATCATAATATACTTCAGCACTAGCAATAAGTTGTCTAATTGTTAAATGTTTGAAATAACTTACAACTTTATTTAATGCTGAACGATCAGTTGACCATTGGTCTTTAAAATATATAGTCATTTGTGGGGTTTGAATATTTTTAGAATAATGTAATAACTCTTGAATACGTGATACACCCATATTTGCTGAGCCACCCTTAGCTACACCAGCAAAGTGCTTTGTATTTAGAGTGTTGTGTACAATTAAACCATTATCTATCATAAATGTTTGATTACCAGGTACAGTAAAATCATAAACATATTCAGATTGGTCTGGAGTATAAATATCAATTCTAGTTATTTCATCCCAAATAACATCTGAGTTTGCTGCTTGTTTAAGTGTTGATAATTGAGAATTGATTTTATTTACGTTTTCATGTGATTCAAAAATACCAATATATTTTTCTAAAGTTCTACGTCCGATTGATTCTTTCTTTGCCCATCTTCCATAATTTCTACTTTGACCTGGAAGTCCTAAAGTCTTTCCACAATGAGCAATAAGATCACCAAGACCTGTTATTTTGTCAATATCATCAGATAAATTATGAGCATCGTCACGAGTAGCATAATCAACAATAGCATTTAGTTTAGGTTCGTGTAATAGTGAACCAATATGTTGCTTGTATAATGGTCCATAACGGGCACTCATTGATAAATTATATATTGGAGACCCTTTAACTTGTTGGACTTTGATAGAACCAAATATATCAAAATAAGCTAGTAGTAATGAAATATCATTAATTAATTGACTACTTCGGCTACATACTCTTATTTGGTTGCGTGTTTCATCAGCTTGAAAATTGCCATCACCGTCAATATAAGCTTGAATTAATCCAGCTTTAAATTCATTAGGTGCTGTAAAGGCAAAGTCTGGAACACGCTTTACAAATGATCCAGTATCCATTGTGTCAAGCATGAATTTAGCTAATGACTTGTTAGTAAATTTTGTTGTAACACCTGGACCATATTCACCTTGATATCTAAGAACTTTCGCACTCGCTTTAAATCTTTTACCTAATTCTCTTGTATTATTTATAAAATGTTCAGATATATTTGTAATACAAATGGTGTTACTACTAATATTTCCTTCAGCTAAATATGCACCAATGAACCAACCAAATAGATAATCCAAATCGTACTTGATATTATCAATTGTGACTGAACTATTAATAAATGTATTATCAATATGTTTAGCTACTGGGATACGCATACCAACTTTAAGATCAGAACCTGTAATTGGTTCTACTGTTTGGTTCTTACGAACCAGATGTGAATGACTTAATGTAGTAGTAACTTCTCTACCACTTCTGGTAATTACTTTCATCAATTGACCATTTACTGGGTGACGACTTACATGTGAGATCTTGTTCCAATGAGTTTTTTCACGACCATCAACACCAACAATGTAATATTTATTTTCAAGTGTGGATAAATCAGTTTCTACACTGTTGACATGACCTGTACCATATGTTAATAATGGATTTTTCTTAATAATATCATCACAGAGTACGCCTATTTTTACTGTTTTTAGTATATTTTCACCTGATGGTTTTACTTCTAAAATTTTTACGTTTGTTTTGCTATTTATACTCATCTGTGATGTTGGTTCGCCAACTGATTGTGCTGCAATAATTCCAACCATTTCACCTGGCTCGATGATAGCTTTTATAAAACTCATTTTAATTTCTTTCATCATGCTTTCAAATTGTTTTTTATTTAATCCATATTCAAAAATACATTTAACTGGTGATAAATATTCATTTAGAGCACATTCTAATAAAAATTTAAGTCTTCTATCATCATGAATCATATATTTGTCTTCAGGTTTAATTGATGTTATTAAACGATTATCGTAATTTGTTAAAAACTCTTCAATAGCATCTAATATTATTTGTGGAGTTAATTCAATATGTTCCTTTTTATTTGAATAATCTTGTGTTATACGGAATAAGTTTACTGGTGATACTATTTTTTCTTCAAGTAATTTATAATTTAATGTTGCTTTATGTTGGTATTCTCTTAATCTATCTCTTAATGATATTAATTTTTGATGATGTTTTGTATTAAATTCATTTAACTCTTTTCCTGATATTTTAAGATTTTTCTCCAACTTTTTCATTTGGTCAGAATTAAAACATAATTTGTCATGAATTGTTTTATTGTTCATATTTATCATTGTTAACTGTAATTCTGTTTGTGTTGCTTGATTTATACCATTTTCACCATATACTGTTTGAACAATAGTTCCTCTTGCATTTCTATTAGTTCCATCATATTTTATTGATAAATCTTCTAAACCTTTAATCAACTGACGTTGAATATATCCAGTTTGTGCTGTTTTAATAGCAGTGTCAATTAAACCTTCACGCCCAGCCATTGAGTTATACATAAATTCATAACCATGAATTCCTGTTAAGTATGAACGTTTAATAAAACCACGTGCTTCTGGTGTATCATCATCCTTATGCCAATAAATTAGTGAACGACCTTCAATCTTCTTTTTAATACGTGATCCTTCAACATTATTTTGACCAAGTACACCTGTTACTTGAGCTACGTTTGAGGCGCTACCTTTAGCTCCTGACTTTGCTGATGCCCAGAAAAAGTTATCAAATTTTAAGTGATTCATTAACATTTGACCAATGTCTGACTGAACTACACCAATTTCTGCTGCTAGTGAAGCTTCAATTGTATCAAGTGAAATTTGATCATTTTCATTTTCATATTGGGTTATATTATATTTTGATTCTAATATCTTGTTCATAATTACTTGTTGAATCTTATCAAACATTTCTTGTGATACAAGTGTATCTTTAAATCCAACAGTTTGACCACGTAATAGTAAATAATTAAGTACTAATCTTTGTGAATCATCAATAAAACGTCTTGTTTTGTTTGGGCCAAACTTATCCCAAATAAAATGGATAATAGAGTTTTTGGCAAAACTTAATGATGATTTATCTAAAAATCCTTGTGTTAACTTACCATTTGTAATTTGTAAAGTTACTTTGTCACCAGACATACGAGTATTATTAATACCTACTGGAATAATATGAGAAAATACTTCATGACCTGTATATTCTTTTGTTAGATCAATATCAAATTTTGTATCTGATGTTGTATTACATAAAATATTAGCTACTTCCCATCCTTTTAGTCTTACGGATGGTTCTGTTAACATATATGCTCCTGATAAGGTATCTTGTTGACAACCAATAATTGGACTTGATTCTTTTACACCTACTATTTGATATTGTACATTTGCAATACGTTTTAATTCATTTCTTGCTTGTATAGACTGAGCTAAATGTATATTCATCTCGTCTCCATCGAACATTTATTATTTAAATATTATTTAAATAATAACCAGCATTCAGTTTTAATTTAATAAAACTAATACCTCTATGCGTTGTTGATATGTATACAATAATTATTTTCATAATTACTGATGTAATATACAAGTCCCCGAACATAGACACCATTACTGGTGGGATTAGACTATATCTTAGGCAATCATTGGGGTTGATTAGACCCCTCATACCCATTTTCATTTAGTCGTTGAACCTTCTTCTTATCCTAATCATAAACGGACTTAGAAGCTTGGCTGCGGATTGTCCCATATCGTATCTTTTTACCATTGGGCTGATTTTGTTTAAATCAGTGCTCGTCTCACGACTCACAAAGGGCAATTAACCCTGTTCCTCTTAAATGTTTCCATATAAGAGTGGTAATACGATATTTATAGGGAGTTTCCCGCAATTTGAAAATGTTGCCCTTTACATGAGGACTAGGAAGTAACACATTTTTTCAATGCTTCCTGTTGCGGACATCGATGGTTTTCTATCCGCATTATAAGGTTTGCAAACCGACACATTCACACGAAATGTATTCAAGTCATCGCTATCAATAACTTGTATTTTGTGTCCCATCATTGATGGTTTGTGAAGTGTTGGTTGACGATTGAATAGAACATAATCTCCATCTACTGAATGACGTTCTACAATATCACCTAAGTTTAATCTTATGGCTTTTTTTCTGTATTTTAAATCTATCTTTTGAACTTCTGGTTTACCGTCACGATAATTAATTCTTAACACAATATTAGCACCTGGATATACATCACGACCATTTTTAACTAATCCTGTTAGATATTTAATATTATATGGGGTAACTTCCTCTGGAATTGTAAGTTCCATTGCTATCTTCTTTGGTACACCCACTTGATCAATATCAATATAGGGATCTGATGTAATTACAGAACGAGCTGAAAAATCAACTCTTTTACCCATTAAATTGCTTCTAACACGACCAGCTTTACCTTTAATACGATCACTTATAGATTTAGTTGGTCTGCCACCAGTTTTAAATTCTGTACGAGGTAAACTTACTGATTCATTATCGAAATAAGTTGCTACATGATATTGTAACAAATTAAATATATCTTGATTATATGTTGACAATTCATTTGATACTGTTTCCTTTTCCATTTGTTGTCTTACACGTTTATTTGCTGTTATAATATCTGAAATTTTTAATGTTAAAGCATCTTCCATTGTAGCTGCTGACATAAAATCAACTTTTGCTGTTGGACGAATAATAATTGGTGGAATTGGAAACTTTTCAATAATTAAATCTTCTGGTCTCTGCATCTTTGGATTAAATCCTAATAAATAACAATCATTATCTGATACATTTCTTAGGATATCATAACAATCACGAGGACTTTTAGATTCTTTTATTTTCCTTACTTCTGATACTTCTTCTTTCTCTTGACCTCCTGTTTGAATATCACGTTCGATTACTATTCTTATTGAACCATTTTCTTTTACTTCACGTTTAATTTTTGGAACTGGTACACCGCAATGATAACAGTAATTTACATTTTTGGTTAAAATTCTCATTTCTTTAAAACGTGATTCAGCTTTCTTTGTTAATGCTTTTTTAAACTGAACATCTGATTTTTCAATAAGTAAGTTTGAACATTTTAAACAGATACATTGTAAAATATTCTTCAAATGATTTAAATACCCAAAGTGAAATACTGGTTCTGCTAATTCAGTATGACCAAAATGTCCAGGACAATCTACTGAATTCTGACCACATGTTGTACATGGTAAATATAAATCACATGTACCTAATCTTAAGTCAACCAGACCACCCTTTTTTGGTTCATAATTTTCATATGACTCTGCCAAATCAATACCAAATGGATCCCCACTTACTGCTGAATATTGTTTGACATCTTTATTTCTATAGATGCTAAATTCGATTTTCTCAATCTTTTTAACATCATCGCTATAGTATATTGGGTTAATAGACATTTCTTATTGATATATATTAGAAAACCTTTATAACATATTTTTATATCAAATTTTTTATAAAGAAATAATTTTGTCTATTATTGCAATAATTTATTAAATTTTTATGAATTTCGCTTCTCCTAATATTATTACTTGTCCTAACACTTTTGTTTTTTTCACATTTTTAATTTGGGTATAAATTATTTTTACACCTTTCATATTTTTTTGTTTTGAGTACTCTTTTACCAATGATGAAGCATACGCAATTTGTTCATTTGTTACTTCTTCTGATTCAATTACACAATGACCTGATGGATGATTATCCAAATGAAACCACCAATAATTAGGATTTATATCTGTATATTCATCTATTAATTGATGATTTTCTTTGGCATTTTTCCCTAATTTAAATTTTGTATTATATTCAATAAAATCACGCATTAGTTTTATTAAATATAATTATAATTATATTATATTTCATTTTTTTGATTGAGTTTATATAATTCATTATATCTTAAACTTTATAATAAATGGATAAAATTACGAAAGATATTATAAAAAAAATTGTTATAGAAATTAATAAAGAAGATAATATTTTACAATTAGAAAATGAAATATTTGCTCCTGTTTTAAAAAAATTTACTAAAAAAATATATCCATATGTTTCATTATTATTTGTTATGTATTCATTAAATTTATTACTTATCATTATTATATTAATTATTTTGACTTGTAAAACAATGTAAATAAGTAATTTTATTATTAAAAATAAAAAAAATATCTAACCATTTTTATATAAATGACAAACTCATTATTTTGTACAAAAGATGCTGTTAAATATATTATTGTCGCAGGTATCACTTATACAATTCTTAAAATGATTCCTTCTGTGGCATTAGCTGATAAAGATGTCTTATTAACTGTTGGTATCGTTACTGTTATTTTTGTATTATTAGATTGTATGTACAATAAAGATGCTGAAGAATTTAGATCTGTAAAAGAACATTTTGCTGATGTTGCTACTCAACCTTCAGCACAATCTACACAACCTGCACAAACTGCACAAACTGCACAAACTGTTGTAGTACAAGCTGTTGAAGAAACTGATGCCTTAAAACATAATGATGAATTAACAGCACTTAAAGCTAAACAACTAGAAGAACTTAATTTATTAAAAGCTAAACAAGAAGAAGAACTTAAAGCTTCACAAGCAAAAACTACTGATACCGCTGTTCCTGCTGTCAGTTGTGGTGTTGAAATTGAAAAAGTTAAACAACAACTAAGTATGGAACTTGAAAAAGTTAAATCTGAATTAGCTATGAAATCTGTTAACCCAGAAGATAAAATTGCTAATAAATATTTAGATTCACTTGTTGCTGAACTTACTCAAAAGGGTATTATTAATGAAACAGATGCCCAAAATATACAAGTTAAATTAAATACAAAATTATTAAGTATTGACCAAGTTATTGAATCACTCGAAACACTTAAAGCACAAGGTAAATCTACTGTATCTTCTGGTATTTCTAGAGCTGAAGGAAAATCAACTAATGATATGATGTATTCTGAATTACCTACTGATTTCTATAAACCTATTGGTGATAAAATTTCATCACAATGGGATAACGAATTTGCTATTTTAAATACTAATAAATGGCAAGTACCTATGGCTAGACCTCCTGTCTGTATTAATACTACACCATGTAAAGTATGTCCTAGTGAATCATCAAGTGGCTACACTAATTTAAAAGAATGGGATAATTCTAGACAAGTTACTCAAGTTGCTATTAATAAACAATGGGCTAGTGATCAAGCAAGTGCTGTACCACCACCTGTTGCTGTACCTAATGCTAATGCTTAAGTTACTTATCATATGACATAACTGTATGATATAATCCTGGCTGATATTTACATTGTTTATAATTTATACCATACCATACTTTTGATAATCTTTGTGCTTCTTTCCAATTAACACTTTTATTTTCTAATTTTTTTATAAATTCTAGTCTACTATTAAATTGATTCTCACTTTCTGACTCATATTTTAATATTTCAACAGTATCGCCTAAATAATTAATTTCTCTAAAATCATTTTCCATTATTATTTAAAAATATGTATTAACTAGATATAAAAACAATTTTTTATATATATTTAATGGACCAATTAATCAAATTAACTAATATCATTAAAGAATTTAGACAAATTACTAATACATTAGATCTTACAACTATGTATAATAATTTGGATAATAATCTTATTTCAACTAATGAAGAAAATAAATATCTTAAAGAAAAAATTAGTCAACTTGAAAAAGATATTGATATTAAGGATAACATTATTAAAGAAAAAGTAGAAGAATTAAATAACTTAACTAAGATATCTTTAATACAATCATTAAATAAACAAATTAATGATAAAAATCAAACAATTAAAACATTGGAACAACAACTAAATAAACTTAGACTAATTACACCTAGTCCCTCTACATTTGTTAATCAAAAAATAAATAATATACCATTAACATATGATATATCTATTAATACTGAATCACTTATTAACCCAGAAACTAGTGTAAAACAAATGATTAATAATATCGAATCAAAACAAAAACCTAAACAAATAATAGATGAATCTGATGATACCACTACTAAAATTAAACAAATATGTGAAGAACCAGTTTCTGAAGATCTAGGTGTAGATGAACCTATTAAAAAGTCTAAGAAAAAGAAACAAGTTGTTGAAGAACCTGTTGTTGAAGAAACAGTTGTAGAAGAACCTATTAAAAAATCTAAGAAAAAGAAACAAGTTGTAGATGAAACAGTTGAAGAACCAGTTGAAGAAATAGTTGTAGATGAACCTGTTGTTGAAGAACCTGTTAAAAAGTCTAAGAAAAAGAAACAAGTTATAGATGAACCAGTTGAAGAAATAGTTGTAGATGAACCTGTTGTTGAAGAACCAGTTGAAGAAATAGTTGTAGATGAACCTGTTGTTGAAGAACCAGTTGAAGAAATAGTTGTAGATGAACCTGTTAAAAAGTCTAAGAAAAAGAAACAAGTTATAGATGAACCAGTTGAAGAAATAGTTGTAGATGAACCTGTTGTTGAAGAGCCTATTAAAAAGTCTAAGAAAAAGAAACAAGTTGATGTTGAACCTGTTGCTGATCCCGAATTATTAGAAGATGTTAATGGTTATGAATTAATTATTTACAAGAAACAATATTATTTCCGTGATTTAGAGACAAGTGAAATATATGATATTAAAAATAATCAACCAAATAGTGTAGTTGGATTAATGAATACGGGAGGAAAAATTAAGTTAAATTAATGATTAAGCATATTATTATTAAAATTTATTAATAATAATGAGTTTAAAAACATATTTATTTTTAGGATTAATATAATGTGTGAAAATAATAATGAAATATATGTTGGGATTGATTTTGGTACTACAAATACTGTTATAACCCAATTTATTAACAATAAAGCAGTTATTCTTATGGATGGAATATTTAAAATAATTCCATCAAAAATCGCTAAATATAATGATAAATTTTTATGTGGTAATTATATTCCACATAATCATACTGATATTTTACATAGTTTTAAAATTACATTAGGACAAGATACTGTATTTCATTTTAAAAATGATGATAATATTTATACACATACAGAATTACTTATTATATTTTTTAAACATTTAAAAGAACTAATATACAAAAATACAAAATCACCAAATGACTTTATTATTAAGGCTGTTATTACTGTCCCATCTAATTTTAATGATAATCAAAGAGAAATTATCAAAAGTAGTTTTATTTCTATTGGTATTAATGTTATCAGAATCATAAATGAACCTTCTGCTGCTGCTTTAGCATATGGATTAAATCATTCTTCAAATACTGAAGAACAAATTTTAGTAATCGATACTGGTGGAGGAACTATGGATTTTACTGTTTTACAAAAAACTGATTTATTCTTCGAAGTTATACATAGTGAAGGACTTAATGATCTTGGTGGTAATAATTTTACCCAATTAATTTATGATGATATTATTAGAGTAAATCATTTAGATATCAATAATATTAACAAAACAATCTTATGGAATCAATCACAAAAAATAAAAGAAAAACTAACATACCTGGATAGTTATGAAGTAAATATTAAATTTGATAATTTATCAATTAACTATTTTTTAACTAGATCAAAATTTTGTAACCTAGCAAATTTATTAATTGAAAAAGTGGAGAATATTTTACAAAATATCATTAGTAACTATTTAGATATTAACTATATTATTCTTGTTGGAGGTACTAGTCGAATTAAAATATTACAAGAAACAATCAAAAAAATTACTAATAAAACACCTTGGATACATCCTAATTTAGAATCTGTTGTTGCTGAAGGAGCTGGATTTTATGCTGGTATTATTGAAAACAAATATACTGCTAATGATGATGTTGTATTATTAGATGTTTTACCATTATCTCTTGGTGTTGAATTAGCAGATGGATCATTCTCACCTATTATACAAAAAAATACTCCATTACCAGTTAAGCGTACGCAAAAATATACAACAGATTCACCTAGTGAACAATCAATTAAAATAAAAGTATATCAGGGTGAAAGAAAAATAGCTAATAAAAATTATTTAATTGGTGAATTTATTTTTGATAAAGTTTCAATGGGTGGTGTTCCTATTATAGAAATTTGTTTTAAAGTTGATCTTAATTCCATTATTAATATTATTGTTAGTGATAGAAAATCTGGTAACGAATCTAGTATTATAATTAAAGATATACCACAAATTGAACCTGATAAATTAGAACAAATTATTAATTTAGCGGACTCATTAGCTGATATAGATAATGATGAATTATTTAAAATTCAAAGTGTATATACAATTAAAACAATGATAGAAAATGCACTTATCAGTTTAGAAATTAATGATTTAATTAAAGAAGAAGATAAAATGGAAATGTTACAAAAATTTCATTCAATTGAAGAATCATTAGATACAATGAATAATTTACAATTTATTGAAACTATTAAATATCTACAAGATAAATATGGTTCTATTAGTGAAACAAAATATGAAGAAACACATAATGATGAAGATTTATCTGGTGTTGAAAAATTATTTTTAGATGAAAGTAAAAATGATTTAATTAGCAGAATAAATATTTTACTTGTTAATAATCCTGATTGGGCTGAGTATTTAGATCCTGTTTTAGAACAATTGAGTTATAATAATGTTACTATTGATTATGTTAATGAAAAAATTAAATTAATTGAACAGCTTGAAGATAATTCGGATAATGATTATCATGACTATAAACAAGAAGTAACTAATTTATGTTTATACATTAAAAATGAATTAGATTTGGGAAATATTAATTTGGGTAAAGAACAAAATGATGAATTGACAGAAATTATTAATAATACTATTTCATTAATATATAATGAAACATTAAATGAACAAAATGATTATTGGAAAAATTATTTGGAAAATTTAAATAATAAATGTGAACAAATTTATTTATCAAAAAATTAAAATAAAAATAATAATTACATATTAGTCGAACTACAGCATGTTGCCGATACTGGTGCTGGTGTACCAAAGATTTGTACTGGATTAATCTTTGAAGAGAACCCAGCAGCATTCTTATGACCACCACCTCCAAATGAAGTAGCAATTTGGGAAACATCTACTTTTCCTGTTGATCTCATACTGATATAATAGTCTTCAGTTGGATGATTGTATCGCCATAGTACAGCAAAATCTACTTCATCTGTCGATGATAGAATATTACCTACTTCGGATTGAAGCTCGGTGCTACAATTTACAATACATACTTTAATACTTTTCCAGACATCAACTCTCTTAATTGAGTTAAGGGCAATTGATTGTGCTTTGGCCATTTGTGCTTCATCAATCACTTTACCTAGTTCATTATATACTTCTACTTTTGTAGGATTAGCGTATACATCTTCATATAGCTCGAAAAGTTTTGGAAAGTCATAATAATGAACTGAACACTTTGTGTAAAAACCAGTGTTGAAATATTTTGAGTTTTCAACTTTCCAAGTCCATAAATCACGATCTTGAATCATTTGAATAAATAGTGGCATAGGTTCGTCTGGATGATAATAGTTCCAAGTCAATCCAGCACCTGATAGCTTCATATCAAAAATTGTATAAGGTTTATCAGCAATTTGTGCTTCCGCTGAAACATGATGATCCAAAATTTGAATACGGGTTACAATTGGTTCAATTGTTTCTAGAATATCTCTCTTCGGTGAATAATCACAAAAAAGAACAGACTTTCCTCTTAGACGTTCTAGATCAATTACATTTCCATGTGACATTGGATACAGCTCTAAAGTACGTCCATGAGTTGTATGGTAATTAGCTGCTACCCAAGCAGATGTTAGACCATCTTGACAAGGAAAATGGAATACACAGATATCATAAAATTTAGTTTCGGATAATTCGGACATTAATCTTATATTATTATAATACAAATGTCTGCTTTTTTCAATTTTTATTTATACGAAAAATTGATTTTTATATAAATAAAAATAATTACAATAGAATTCTAATGAAATTAATATATTATTATCAATTATTAAGTTATTTCGTATTTGTTTTGGGCTTTACAGAAGAATTTCCCTCTATTAATTATGGTTTTACAATTAGTTCAATTCCAGGTACAAATTTAACATTTAATAGTACGAAACATATTATACTCGAACCTGTACCAAAACACAAACCAACAAAGTTACATAATACACTGGAATCTTTACATTCTGTAAATAATGAACATGTGCCAACTATTATCGCACATTTAATACCAGCTATCTCACCTAATCATGTACCTCTTCTACTTCCTCATGCAATTCAAAATACTAAATCAGAAGATATACCTCAATTAATTAATTCTGTTAATACACATTTAAGACCCAGACCTGTTATTCCTAATGAATCAGAAAGCAATAAAGCTACTACAAAAAATACTGGAAAAAAATCAGTACCTTTGTTAGAAAATTATTTTCGCCCTACTAGTTTAAATTCAAATAACAAATCAAATATTAAAACGAATAATAAACCAAATATTAGAACGAATAAAATTCATAATACTGATAACTCTAGCGAAAATTTTATTGAAACAAAATTTAATTATAGTGTCGAATCAGTTATTAATATGAATTTTAATAATATTTATGTTGAAGACTTTAATGAAACAATCATACTTTTTGCTCTATGTAAAACATTAAATCTTGATGTACAACAATCTCAATTATTTATTACTAATATGGATGGTGGTTTAAGAATAGCTTATGTTATTTCTATGCCTGAACATAATATTATTAGAAGAAGTCTTGCTACCGAAAAATTAAATGTTACAATGATTTTAAGAACATTTGTAATTTCTACTTTATCTGATGAAGATTGTGTCAAACAATTTGATCAAAAAATTTACCATTTTTTTGATCAAGACATATTACACCATAATATTATTCAATCTTCTATTGATTACAATGTTCTTGGTATGGATAAAATTCTTATTAATAATTTAGAAGTAAATTCTACTATTATTTTGAGAGCATTATATAACATAGAAGAAGATATTGAAGGTTTTACAGAATATACTAACTACAATCTGTATATTTCATCCATTATTATTTATTATACAATTGTAATTAGTCTGGGTATTTTGTGTTTTAGTTTTACTACGAATACACCCAAACCTAAAATACAAAATAATCATCTTATAAAAAAAAATAATGATATTATTTTTTACCAAACAATTTGTTAAACTTCTAGTGATTTTTTACTTTTTGATTTACCTTTTTTAAAAGTTGGTATTATTATTTCTTCTTCTGATTCGGATTCTTCTTCTGATTCAATGTCTGAAATATCTATATCAGAATCATCTATATACTCATTGTTTGTAATTTCTTTTATTTTATTCTCAATTGTATCATGAACATCTTCTGCTTTTATTGAATCATCATTTATTATTTTCTCCCATGTTTTTACAATTAAATGCCTTTTATTATATGAAAGCATATTTAATTGATTAAAATATTCTTTCTTTCCTTTCTTTAGAAATATAAATGCTTTTAACTTATTAAATACATTATCAAATTCTTTATAGTTAATACTATTATTTATGTTTTCCAATTTATTTACATGAGCAAATAATACTTGATCAAATAAATCTTTTTTACTTTTTTTAACAATTGAATTTGAACTTTTATCTAATGTATTTACATGTTTATCATTTATTGAACTTACATAAAAATTATGATGTTCTGGTAATCTTTCATTGAAATTTAAAATATCTACCATTGATATTATTGAATTCATGCCTTGCGATAATATAAATTTCTTCTCATCTAATGTTAATAAATTAGAATTCTCTTCACCCGGATTACATAAATTAAATGATTTCATATTTCCTGTATTGTTATTCAATGTATTTACTGTTGTATTATAATTTATTATTTTGTTTGGACTAGATTTTAATAAATCTAATTGTTTTGTCATTTCTTCTTGTTTTTTTATTAATTCTGACATTGTTTTTTTATATATTTCTATTTCTGAATTTTTTATTGTACATACTTTCTCATGTCTCCATCTACTTTGTCTTGACGCAAAATTTTTTTTACAATAACTACAATCTACACCTATATTTCCATTTAAATTTTGATCTGAACCTTCACCATGATATTTTTTTGAATGAATCCATAAACTTTGATAAGACGAATAATATTTATTACATACTTCGCATTTGTGACTCATTTAGTTATTATTAATAACTAATAAATTTTTTCTCTTAAATCATTTAACTTTTTAGTAGCAATAACATAATTTAAATTTTAGTTTTATGTATTACATGATAAATATTATTTAAATTATATACTGATTTATTTATATATGTACAACACATAATTATTATATATATAACTGAGGTATACCAAAAAGTTATAGTATACATTTTGTCATCATTTTTGTATACCAATATTATATTCTATATTTTTAACATATTTATTATAAAATAAATGAGTATATATTAGTTTTATAAATTTTTAATTAAGATTATGGATTTTATTAATATAATTATCGTATGAGTATACTAAAATATTTTTTCTACTAAATTTTTTATTTTTTGGTTTTATAAAAAAAATCACGCGTGCCATTTTTTCCTGAATATATATAACTTTTTTTTCCGATAAGGTGACAATATAAAAGATTTATGTGTAGTATGTCAAACAGATTTTTTCATTAAATTTTGAT
>JACCDO011421649.1_pt1 | contig 18648 bp, 20 predicted proteins | sample 7446101 | NCBI WGS metagenome assembly JACCDO01 (sample SAMN15323440, study PRJNA562643) | freshwater metagenome | isolation source: river surface water | place: USA:Blue River Watershed | collected 2017-08-16 | reverse complement strand
CGCAGCCCTGGCCCTAAACCGGGAAATTGAATGATTCCTATACCCATCCACAAAGGCAAGGCCGTTTGATCTTAGATAATTGAAAACGGGCTTGAAAGCCCCACCATTCCAAGCAATATTTTTACGGTGAAGTTCTTCGTTTTTAGGTGCATTCTCGGCTCTCACTTTAAAGTAATCCACCATCTCAGAATAAACTTGTTTCCATGCTTTGATTGACTTGTCCACCTCATGAAACTTGAGGATATTTGCACCTTTGAAACCGTAGCCTTTAGCATAAGAGATAAAACTCTTTACCCCAAGCCCCCCCGCCAAGCCAAAGTTCAAAACCTTTGCAAGATTTCTCTTCTCTTTCAAGTCTTTGTATAGTGGATGTTTCTTATCACCGTAGTACTCAATCGCTTGCTCATAGGTAACACCGCAAAATTGTGCTGATACGAACAAGTGAGGATCAAAATTAGGATCAGCCTGATATCTCTGGGCCAAGATACTATTCCTACCTTCATCAATGTGAATTTGGCTGAGAGTCCTCATCTCGGCATTACTATAATCGCACAAGCCAAGTATATGCCCTTTACTAGCACGAATGACATTACGGACTGAGCCAGAGCGTGGTACGTTTTGTAGGTTTGGGTCACTAGAGCTTGTTCTACCCGTCCCCGCCCCATATCCCTTGAAACGATACCTGAGCCTATTGTCAGCACAATCAAAAGCCTTCGCAAAATTCTTGAGATAGGTATTGCGTTGTTTTGTGATATCTCGGTATTCATCGATCAAATCAAGGATTTCAAGGATATCTTTAAAATCATGACCAGTGGCCTTATTCATCAAAAAGATTAAGTTCTCAGTAGCTTCTTCATCAATAGAGATATCCCCGCCGTTTGTCCGTTTCCTATCCCTATGGGATACTTTAAGTAGGTCATAGATTTCCACAAATTTATCTTGTAGAGGTTTGGGGGGGATTTTGTAGCCGTCCCTATCCTTGATCATGAAGCCCTTTGCAACGATTTGAGTAGCAAGTTCTTGCTGCCTAATCTCAAGTTCTCGATCAGCCGTTGCGTGCATAGTACGATCAAGGTGGATACCCGTATAAACTGATGCAAAAGCAAGTACAAAATCAGCATAGGTTTGACGAGGTAAATCTTCCAAAAAGTACATGCCTATTGTTTCCCCCAATCTACAAGACCTTGCCCACTGAATATAAAATAAAACTCGTGCAAAAATAGCATCTTCCTTAGCATAGGCAACGGCTACCTCATCCCATTCATCTATTGGGGTATCAATCAAATCCCCAAAGCTTGTTCTAATACCTGACTTCTTAGTATCTTCTTCAAAGAGTGATAGATTATCATCAGATTTCTTACTCTTCCCGCCCTCTTTGATCTTCTTCAAGTGATTGTACTTAGCCTCACTGAGAAACGGCTTCATGCTCTCAAGTAAAGATACTTGACTATGTAACCAAAGCGATGGAAGGCTTGCATTCATCATAGCTTGACCGATTGCCGTACATACAATACGACCATCTTTCAAGGCTTTTACAATAGGGATGAGAAGAGAGTAATCTTGCTTTAGCATGACTAAAAGATCGAATTGTGCATTGTGTACGGCAATAATGCAATTTCTCTTATCAAGTAACTCTCTGAATTTCTCAACGGTTTCCGTAGCATTTAGGATCAAAGTTTGATCAAGTAGTTCATCAGTGACATCCAAAACACCACCTTTGAAAAGGCTCTTGCATGGGGTATCTGGTAGGGCAAAAGTCCCACACACAAGACGGGGGATTTCCCCAGTAGAAGGGATGAGAAAAGTTTCAGTATCAAAGCCTATGATTTCATACTGATCAAGATGAGAAGACAATCGCTTAGCAATGTTTTCTAGTTTCATGGGTATTGCTCCATTTTAAAAGTGAGATAATCTATATAAACATTTTTATATATAAGATCAAGCATGATTAAAAAATTTTTTAAAATGTGCTGATAGATCCACAATGTTTTTTTTCTAAAAAGAGATTGCTCTTTGTGTTATGAGATAGATCAAATGAAAGGATCAAATATGAGTGAAGATTTAGATTTAGGTTATGTGATTATGATCGATCAGCTAGGGACTGATCTGGACATTGTGAATGCTGCTAGAGTGAGTTTTAATAAAGAGTCAACCTACATGACTTTAAAAGATATTCGCTTGATGAAATACCTTTGGCAACATGAGCATACAAGCCCCTTTAGAATGACTACTCTCAAGTTCAAGATTAAAGCCCCGATCTTCGTACTTAGGCAATGGATGAAACATGTTGTCGGTTGTACATGGAATGAAGCCTCAGCTAGATACACTGAGATTGAAGAGAATGATTTTTTTACACCTCAAACATGGAGATTACAACATCCAAGTTCTAAGCAATCAAGTTATGGGGAAGTGGATCCACATGTCTCTAATCAAGCCTTTGATAGACTAAGTGAAAGCTACGAAATTGCTTATCGTAATTACCGTTGGATGCTAGAGCAAGGGATTTGTAGAGAGCAAGCAAGAATACAATTGCCCGTTGGTATGTATAGTGAATCTATCTGGAAGGCTGATTTACAAGCCGTATTCAATTTCCTTACACTAAGACTTGATCCACATGCACAACAAGAGATTCGAGCATTTGCCAAAGAGGTGCATAACATCGTTTCAATTGCTTTCCCTGAAGCCACTAAAATGTGGGAAATTGCTCACAAGATAGATCAAGAATTAGCTGAGCAAAAGGCTGCGCTTTGGGAAACACTAGGCAAGATCAAATAAGGTTATGCTACTCTCTTATAATAGTATTTCATTCTAATTAAATAATAGTGGTATTGCCCTTTACTACCCGCACCATTCCAAGCTTGCACAATGTGCCAAGGTACGCCAAAGTATTCATACACCGCACCACGAACGAAAAGAACGGTAAGCATTTGAGTCATAGGGACATAGAAAAAGGCTTGTATGTTGGATGAGTCAAAATCAGAAAAACTATATTGTTGAGGGGTAAAGAAATTTAGGCTTGTGATAGGTGTGCCCATGATCTTTCTCTTACCAGGTATTTGTACTTGCATTTGTTTTCTCCTTCTTTCCCCCAAGCATACAAAATTGATTTAATCTCAGCACAAATAAAAAAGCCTCGCTTTTCAACGAGGCTTTTCTATCTCACTCATCCGCTGTATGTGGAGCATGCGAAACGGATTTTATTATTCACATGGGACAAGCTTGCACCTATCCCATGCTTTACAAAGCATCAACAACACAACATCCAAAAGGAGCATGCTTGATTTTTTTTTACTTTAGATCAGCTAATCTCTTCGCTTGATCTTGCTTGTCAGCTGGCACATTGATAAAGTTCAGTACGGTGAACGGTGTCCCGGCCTTAGTGGTAATCTCTTTTGCAACGATTTCGATCTTGAGACCTGAGAGGAAAGACCGACCAGTTTCGGGATTTTGTGCTAATGCCTTAGCAATGATTTCTTTAGTAACACCTTTATCGGACAAATTCAAGGCTCTTTGAATAAAATTCTTTAAATTTGCTGGTGCAAGGTCACTATCAAGCATTTGCATCCAAGAAGCTTCTGATCCAGTACCAAGTTCAGCTACATCGCTATCGAGAACGGTAGTTTCAAGAACAATGAACGGTCTTCGCTTTCTAGTTTCAGCACGCTTGAAATCGATGATCTGAACTAGGTAGTGACCGGGAACAAAATACTCGGATTGTCTTGTAGGTTTAGCACCTGCAATTTCATCAAGGAATGGATCAGAGCTGAAGATATCATCATTTTGATTTTGCTTTGCCATAAAAAAACTCACTTTGATTAGTGTTGACGGCCTTGTTATGATCAAAGTATAGCAAAATCTTTATATAAGGTCAATCTTTTGAGAAGACTTTTAAGATGTTTTTAATGATTTCTGGATCATTCTCATCAATATCATCTAGTGGACTGACAAATGGATCCGTTGCCTTAATCTTTTGCTTTGGTGGTGTGGGTATCTCTACTTTAGGCTTGCTGCTATGTTGTGCAAGATGTTGTGCACCTTGTTCTATGTTCGCTTTTTGCACCGCTTGATTATGTGCAAGTAGTGTTTTCACATCAGCATCCACCTTGATAGGGGTATAGCTTGATTGAGAGGTGATTTGAGCAATAGACGGGACAATTTCCCACTTGAAATCATCATCATCGTCTTCTTCAATCTCTGGGGTAAAGGTATCAAAGGACTCAGACTTGTCTAGGATAATAATCTCTGGCTCTTTTACTACAATGCTTTGTTGTTTTTTAAGAGCCTCTTCAAGTTCTTTGATCTTTTGTTCTAGTGAGCGAACGGTCAAGTCATGCTCTCTTACCGCTCTCAAGGTCTTGCTCTCTTCTTCATCATCACGAAGTCCCGCATAGGGATTGAAATCAAGCAAGCTCTTACCATCCTTAGCTACGAATTGCCAACAAGTACCGCCAACCTTACGCTCTACTTTTACAAGTGGATACTCTAAACTACCCATAGCCTCAATCACTTGATTTTGGTGCTTGATAAATCCAACCTCTTCTTTTACACCAGCTTCTAAAGCATGATACTTGAAGCTGAAATTGTTCTCACCTTGATCTTTGAAGAACTTGATCAAGGCGTCTTTCATTCTCTCACTACCCATTTCATAACGCTTATTAAATACGGCTACCTTAGCTTTTTCTTCATGAGATAAGCGAGGCATTTCGCACACAATTTCTTGATCGGTAGGTTGACCAGTGAGGACATCTTTGGCTGAGCGAACGGCTAGTAAATCCTTAGCTGTGCCAGATTGAATTTCACCATGGATTGCACGAGCAAAAGCTTCACCAAAAGCAAGGTTAAGTAGACTTGCCATCAAATCACGATCAATGAAGCCTTCATTGCCTTTTAAGAAATTCACGGGCTTTTTGATACCGTCTAGGGGGATAGCATAGTAGCCATCCGTACCTACATAATCAAGATCAAGGATTAAGAAACGGCGTTGGTCACCATCACCTTCATGTAGGAAGTATCTATCATTTGTAGTACTGATAATAAAGTGAGTGTAATTGAGAGAGCGATTAAATCTTTCATAAGCTGATCGACCTTCAACACTCTTCTCAGAGATTGCATTCTTTAATTGATTTGCTGATTTCTTACCTACTTGATCCGTACCAAACTCTTCAAGCTGATAGATCAATTTACCTTCATAGCTTAAAATCTTATCCCCAGATTTATTGTCATCTTGTCTTGTGCTAAGGATAAAGCGATTATCCATATGGCCGGCGGTGGATGTCTCTACACCGAAAAGGTCAAGTAATGATCTAACTAAAGTTTCAGAGAATGTTGACTTACCCGTCCCTTGAGATTTGCCCGTAATACATAACATCATTTCAAGTTTTGTAGGATCAGAGAAAGAGTATGCACGAGCGGTAAGACCTATTAAAAGCTTACGGCCAACCATTGAGAGGTGAGCATAGTATTCGGGATTGATTGTTTTACTAACTTGTAGTGTATCTGGTAGCCAAGTATCTAGCATTTGGGGACGACCAGCCTTTACCCATTTTTCATAGTGACCTAAGAATTTCTCATGCACGAGATTAAACTTAACATCCATAGAGGGATTAGTACTGAAACAAGCCTTGATATTCTCAATGATTTGGGGGCGTGGATATTCTACCCCATAGATTTGTTTGATATGGGCTTGAAGAACGATAAAGTCCTCATCTTGCATTTCCCTAGCCTTCATCTTACAAAAGGCTTTATTCTTGATCTTTCCCTTGATCTGATCAGCAATAGGTTGATCAAGTTCAATACATGATGATGGGCTTGTAGAACTTGTCTTAATTGCATGATGGACAACCATTTGCCCCCGCAAGATATCAAGCTTATAGATTGAGGTGATAAGCTGATCCTTTTGCAAAATAATTCTTAGATTAGTTTCGGTCTTTTCAATCTTGCCCGTCTTAGCATCAATATCAAGAGCGAGAGCGGCTGAGATAGCCTTGTTCTTCATCTTTGTTGCTTGCTTGTCAGTAGGTAGCACAAATAAACTGATTTGATTACCACTTGATGTTTTAGGTTTCATAGGATGCACGAGGTGAATGAGTAATGCACCGTCCTCACTCTTATTCACAAATGCACCACCGATTGATTCATAAGGCTTTGGCATCTCTGGAGAGAGGAAATCTAAGCATGCTTGAATTTTATCACCTTTCACACCATATTCGCTATTGTACTTATCCCAATTGTCCACTAGTTCTTGAACTGTGATTTGTTCATGCTTTACTTGTGTCTTTTTACCAGTAGCACCGATAGAGATAAGCTCTGATCCATCTAAATGACGGTGAGGTGTCTTACCGTCCACAATTTTTTCCATAAGCAATCTAGTCTTCTTCTCTTCATCTTTTTTTGTAGGTTGCTCGATTGTAGGCTTGATAGGATTTTGACTATAACTTGATGAAAAGAACGGCTCCATTAACCAAGGATTGTTCAAGTCTTTAGTGTGGTACATCCCCACCTCTCTACACTTGCGTGAGCCTATATCTAGTACGGCGTCATCATAATTACGATCCTTCAAATTGTTGCTCTCAAATACCTTTTTCCACCAATTTCTAATACAATTACTTTCCTTACCATCGAAATATTGAGGCTCTAAATCACCAATGCTTGAGATACCCGCATCTATACAAAATTGTTCTTGCTCTTGTGTTGGTAGATCAAGTAGGTATTGAATGCCAGCATGTGACCAACCAGATGCAAGACTAAGAGCAAAATGGATATGGATACCATTCTTTGATAAGACAATCATAGAGGGGGCTTGTTTAATTTCTTTGATAGTCTTTAAATATGCTATCTCAGCTTCTATCTTCTGACCTAAATCGTGAGAATATGTACCATGCTTTACTTGATCGTGATACCAATCTCTATCAGCACCTTTGAAATCAATCTCTAAGAATAGATTTAAAACCTTGAGGCAATCTTTACCATCCAAAGCAACATAATCGGGGGATGTTTTAGCTTGTTCAATCCCTCGCTTAGCATATGCCCCAGTAGTTACGAACATATTCAAATCACTACCATTTAACTTCACAATAGCTTGACCTGGTCCAATACCTACCTTATTAAGGCTATCAAGTACATTAAGATCGTAAATGCTCTCAGAGCCTAGCTTATGATCAGCATTTGCATAATCGTAAGGGCTTTGCCATTTCTTTCTACCTACCGCCCCAATCCCCAAGGCTTGCTTGAATTTTACAATACCTTGATCTTTATCTTCTTTTTTGAGAGATTTAAAGCTAGTTCTCATTTGACATGCTCCAAGTATATATGATGATCCACCATGTTGTGAGGTTGTTCGGTGAAATCATTTGATTAGGACAATATAAAAATTTATCTATATAAAAGCAAGATAAAATTAAAAAAAAAGTTAAAACTACGATGATCAGCATTGTATTTGCATCCTACTTTTTAGGCGAAATCTCGTCTACATTTTCCGTAGGATTTGGGGGTAGTACGCCGTCCTTGAGTAGAGTCTTTAATTGATTTAATACACTGAGAGGCTTGAGCCATTCTTCTTTGATACCATCAATCACAAGGCGGTTATACTCATCACCTTGCTTTGCCAAAGTGTAAAGATCATCAGCAATTTGATTTAGCTTGAGTAAGTTTTGAAATGTGGGCTTTGCTGCAATCCCTTCGATTAATTTTAATTGTGAGGTAATTGCTTCAAGTATCTGGTCGTGCAAGGTAGTAGTCATGTATCGCTCCGTGTAAAAGTTCTACATGAATAACACAAATTTAGTATCTACCTTTGCTTAAAATATCCATCCCTAAACCATCCACTACCTTTGAGGGCAAATTGTGAGCCAGTGATGATCTTCACAAGCTCACCATCACAACCGTTATGATTGATACTATCGCATGTAGAAGGGATTTTATCATCCATGCTCATTCTCTTTGTGCTTTCAGTTCGGCATTTTTTGCACTGCAATGTATAAATTGCCATGATCGTTCTATCCTTTCGATCTTATCGCACGATTTAGGTGCTTCATTACTTTACTTAGATTGCTAATTTGCTCTCTTGAGATACCATCAGGATATAGGATGAGTAGAAGATCATCAATTTTTTGTTTATATACGATCTTCTTGCCTTGACCGATCTTTTTAGTCTCAGCTTGCTTTTGCTCAATAATTGTTTCAACAATAGGCTCAGCTTGCTTTTGCTCAGCTTGTTTTGTTTCAGCTTGTTTAGGCTCAATAATTGCCTCAACAATAGGCTCAGCTTGTTTTGGCTCAGCTTGTTCCTCTTCCTTTTGGATTTTTTTACCAAGTACTTGTGACTTTATATTTGAGGCATTGCTAAGGGGACAATTCACTATTTTAGCAATCTCGGAAGTTCTGAGTAAGGTGTATCTGGGATGACGATAAATCGCACTTAAAAGAGAGTTACGAGTTACAAACTTGTGCCGTTGAAAATCTGGATCATCCTTTAGTTCTAAGGCAAGAGGTGAAAGTTCATCATCTTTTTGTGGTACTTGTGGATTTTCAAGGGCATATCTTACCGTTCGCTCTGATACTTGAAGTAGCCTTGCGACGGCGGTTTGGCTGAAAAACTCAAAGATACCGTTCTTTTGTAGTTCTCTCACGATTGCCGTTCTAGTCATTGTGAAAAACTCTTCTTGAGGCCTCTTGAAATAGGGTACAAGTTCACTAGGAATTAGATTTTCTTTTGGTTGTTGCATGATCTTCCCTTGCATGTGTTTTAAAATTGCTTCGTTGACTTGATTGATCGTGCATTGTGTAATACTTGCAATTTCTTCTAGTGAAAAAGCCCCAATTGCCCCGCCCTTGATTGCGTCATCACATAGTTCTAGCTTGTCGCTATATTGTGCTAGAGTCTTACTCAAGTACAACGCAAATTTAGGTGGTATTCTCATGTTTGGATCAATAGATATGTCATGCTTACAATCGTTCCAAATCGCTTGAATGACGGGGATATCTAAGGCTTTCTCAAATCTTTGGATTGCTCTATTAATCCCATCAAGCTGACCGCCCTTAATCATCAGGACAAGTTTAGCCTTTGCTTTGTCTTGTTCTTCTCTTTGGATTTCTTTGATCCTATCCTCTAAGGCTAATGCTCTATCATCAAACATGATTTCTACTTCTTAGTACGGTTACGAGAGATGGACGGACAAGTACATGGGGGCTATTTTGTGCACCTATTAAGAGGATTGTTTTAAGAATAAGTTCAAAGCAATCCTCTATCACTGGATGAAGTACGGACTTAGTCCTTGTGAATTGATTGAGTTTCATTTGTGTATAACTAAGCTTTGTAAGCTGGTCATAGACTAGGCAAATATCAGCAATGAAATCTTGCTGCTCTTCTTTGGGGGTAATTGCTAATGCAACCTTTTGGAATAGTTCCCCGCTTGATATATCTTGTAGTGTGAACATGTGTGGATCCTTTCAGATCAATAACACAAGTCACTAAAATTAAATTTCATCGTTATCAGCTTGTTCGTACTTTAGCTTCTTCAGGTTAGAGATAATCTCAATAGATAGTTTTTTCTCTTCATCAGCTAGCCTCTCAAAGTCGTAAATTAATTTGCTAAGCTTTTCAATAAAGCTCTCTTCCGTAATCTCTACTCTCTCAACATCCACCTCAAGGTATTGACTAGGTGATAGATTGAAATTCTTCTCAAAAACTCGTGTGTAATCAATACTCACAAGATTATTGATATTTTGTATCTCATATCCCTCTCTCCACTTGCTAATATCCTCTAGCACCTTATTGATTGTATTAGCACTCAGCTCATTTTGTTTCTTGCTAATAGGTTGACCTTGACTTGATAAATCAATGAGAAGCATTTGGCCCATTCTTATCTTTTTCTTGTTTAGTACCCATATACAACAAGGTATTCCCGTACTTACAAAGAGTTTAGGCGGTAGTGTGATGATAGCCTCTATCAAATCATGCTTGATTAGGTATTGTCTTACAATAAGCTCATCTTTTTGATTTGTAGTGAGTGAGCCGTTAGCCATGACAATGCATGCAATACCTTTATGATTTAGGTGGTACAAGCAATGAAGTATCCAAGCAAAATTACCATTGCTTGACGGTGGTTTTGGGAAGTCTTTAAAGCGTGGATCATTAGCTAAATCTAAACCTATATCCCATGCCTTTTGATTGTAAGGTGGATTTGCTAGGATAATATCGGCTTGTAAATCCTTATGCTTATCATCGTACATTGTGCTACCTGGTAGATTACCAAAGTAGAAACTCATTTGATAAAGTAGAGCATTGATACAAGCTATCTTCCATGAGGTTGAGTTAAACTCTTGCCCATAGTAATCAACATCAAGGTCTTGTCTTACTCTCAGAATATGCTTGTGTGCAATAACAAGTAAGCCCGCCGTCCCCATAGCTGGATCATAGATTTTTAGATCCGTTTCCTTGTCTTTATCTAGTAAGCTAATTTGAATGATAAGGCTAGCGAGTGTTGGGGGAGTATAGAAAGCCCCAAGCTTTTGGGCATCCGCTCTACTCATTAAGCCTTCAAACACAATCCCCAGATCGTCAACATCCCCCATCAAATCAAAGTCCTTGACTTGATTGTAAATTTCAAGGGATTTCTCAGAGTTAAAGACTTCAGGCTCAATCAAGTAACTATAGTCATACTGCTGATAGGCAACTTGCCTTAGCTTATCTCTCAAAGCATAGTGAGATACATACTCTTCATTCTCACCTAAAAGCATACGAAGTAGTAGGCTTTGAACGATGATTTTAGCTATGCTTTCTTCCGTGTAGAAATACACATACTTTCTATATAGTGATGCTATTTGATCTTTCATTTTTGTGGCTTGCCACCTTTCCCTAAATGATAATTGTATTTAATCCAAGCGTCATGAAATAAATTTGTAGTAAACAACTATCTTTAACGGTTTGTGCATATGTTTGTTGTTCAACGGTTAAATCGCTCTTTAGTAAATAGGTGGTGCAATGATCAGCTAATGCTTGATATCTAAGTATAAGCTTGTCTTGATCTTCCCCAAGCCTTGATGAATGCTCAATTGCACGCAAATCCATGTTGATCTTGATCTTTTCTTCTTGATTATTCATTTTGTCCTTTGCTTTTTTGATATGCTAGGTTTGTATATAAACACTCACCAAGGATTTTTATATGAAATATTTTTATGTACCAGAGGCGGTTAGTTTAATCGCTGAACAAGGTTTGGATTTAAGAAGAGAGCAAGATGGATGCATTTGTAAAACGGGCGGTACTCAAATTGCAAATAGCCTTAGTGGTGGGTATGTGCCTTATTCCACTATCCAAAAGATACTAGCCTTTTTCAATCGCTCAAGTGATGATACTACAATTGACTCTATCTTATTGAGAGGTGGAAATGTAGGCTATGAATGGGTAAAATCTATTATCAAACAAGAAGAGGCGGTTGAGGTAGGCTCTTTTGTAGAGTTAGTACTATTTCCCCCAACACTTATTAAAAAAGTTCCTTCAAAGTATCTCACTGGTGCACCTTATGGCACAAAGGGCAAGAGAGAGAAAGAAATCAAGGATAGGAAGGATGATAAGACAACCGATTACAAGCCGTTACCCGGGGATGAAAAGAAGCCTACTAAAGAGAGCAAGTACTCAAAGACTACATTTGCAAACAAGGTACGGGAAGAGATGAAAGATAGCTCTACCGCTGAATTTCTTAGAGCTTCATCAAAGATTAGTAAAATCCCAAAGAGCATTTTAAGAGAGGTGCATCGTCGTGGGGCTGAAGCATGGGCAACATCAGGTCATCGTGTAGGTGCTTCTCAAATTGCATGGAGTAGAGCAAGGGTATATTCTTTTGTGACGGGGGGCAAAACACGATCTACCGCTGATAAAGATTTGTGGGAAAAGTATAAAGCTAAGAAGAAAGATTAAACATCAGCTTGAGGGGGTACTCTTAGATCAATTTTGACATCTCTTAAAACTCTATAGATTGATGCCCTTGATATGCCACATAGTCGACCTATATCATCAATGCTACTACCATTTACATACATCTCTTTGACCGCGTATTTAACACTTTCAAGTTTTCGTGATAGGCCTTTTGGTCGTCCACCTATTCGTCCTCGCTCTCTTGCTGCTTTCAATCCCAAGATTGTTCTCTCCTTGATCAAGCCTAATTCCATTTCAGCCAAAGCCCCAAAGATATGAAAGATGAATACGCCCATGTGTGTGCTTGTATCAATCCCGTCGCTAGTCTTAAAGTGACAACCTTTTGCTTTGATTTGCTCCACTAGTTCAATCAAGTCCTTCATAGATCTACCAAGCCTATCAAGCTTTAAGCATACAAGTGTATCACCAGCTTTTAATGACTTGAGAGCCTTCTTTAGTTCAGGTCGTTCTTTTGTCTTTCCCGTAAATTTTTCTTGATATATTTTTAGGCAACCGACGGATTTTAAATAGTCAATTTGAAGATCAAGTGATTGGTCATCAGTAGAGACGCGAGCATAACCGATTAACATGTGCATGTCCTTTTGTAGTGAGTTTCTACAAAAACACATGATTGACCGTTTTTTTATACTTAATTTTTCTTTTACAATAATTAGATAGTATCAGCTCCAAAGGTGCTACGCATTACACAAGTGTCGTCATCGTTGTTCTTATATTCCCTCAAAAAGGTGAGGAGCTGATAAATATGTTTTACCATAATTTTAAATCTCTCATTGAGTTTTTTTAGCGTCACCAATCCAACGGTTAAACTCTTCTAATTGAGCCTTCCAAAACAAGACATCATCCTCTAGTTTGAATACTTGATCTTGTAGGGATTTGATTTGTTTCTTCAAATCTTTCTTTGTAGGTTTAAATTCAGGTGAAGCAATTACATCTTTTACAACCTCAAACATCTCAAGCTCTTTCTCGTTTGGCTCATGCTCTGGGGTAAAGATTACTTCTCTTAACTCTTTAAACTTTTGCTTCATATGCTTTTTTGTGACTGGTGTAGTCACTTGTTGTTTCTTATCTTTCATTTTACTTCCTTTTTTGGAATGTGCATTTAGTAAAACACTAGAGCAAGCGATTTGTTTTTATCATGCTTCAAGATTGTTTCCTCTTCATCCAAAAGCTATAACCTTGATCAATAATTGTAAGTAATGTCATTGTGCTAAACATTGGGATAGGTGCTAGTACACATAGAGTAAATAGGCTTGCTACGCTCATCAGTGTAGTTAAAACTATCATCATGCTCTCTTCTTTAAGAGCGAGGCTCATGGATAAATCTACAAAAGGCTTTACGATCATCCACATGATGACCATATTTAAAAGGCTGAGGAAAAACATATCATTCAATCTCTTTCATCCCTAGTTCTCGTAGGAATACATTGACTTGTTCGGTTGCTTTCTTGATATCCCTATTACACTCAATCAAAGCATTTAATGTTTCATCTAAATCAATAATATCTTCAGGTGCACAATTTGAGATATATCTAGGAATATTTAAGTTAAAATCATTCTTTTTGATTTCTTCTAGTGTTACAATATGCGATTTCATACTTGCCCCCTATTCTTAACCGCCTCAATGATCTTAGTATTGATCAGCTTGTTCTTCTTGCCAACCTTCTCAAACTCATCACTTGCGTCTATAAATAGGATATCCGTACTTGATCTATTCTTCTTCAGGATGAGCATGCAAGTAGGGATATCCGTTTGCTGAAATATCTTTGGAGGTAGACCTATCACCGTATCAATATAATTCTTCTTGATCAAATGCTCTCTTATCTTTTGCTCACTACTACCTCTAAAGAGTACCCCATGAGGTAGGACAATAGAACAAATCCCATCATCAGATAGGTGGTGCATCATATGCTGAACAAAAGCAAGATCAGCCGTTGATTTAGGTGCTAGTATCCCGCCAAAGCGTGGATCATTCTTAAACTTTGCTTGCTCCCATGCTACCGAAAACGGTGGATTTGCTAAGATTGCATCAAACTTTAGATCCGTGTGCTGAGGATCAGCTAAGGTATCCCCCCAACGAATATCACATTGATCAGGTCGTAGGCCATGTATGAGTAAATTCTTCCTACAAATCTTGAAGGTCTCTTTATTTAGTTCTTGACCATAGAATTTATCCACTTTCCCAACACCTTGTAAGATCAGCCCACCAGCACCACAAGTAGGATCATAAATAGATTTAGCTTGATCGGTAATTGTGAGAGTAGCTTGTAGCTGAGCAAGTTCTTTTGGCGTATAGAATTCCCCAAAAATCGCTGAATTGCCCTTACTAAAAAAGCCTAGTATCATCTCATAGATATCCCCAAAAGAATGACTATCAATCTTTGAGATATCTAGCTCAGGTAATATTTGATCAACTAATCTTTGATCTTTGAATAGGTCGCAATCAAAAAGATCAATCCCTTGTGCATGTGGGAGCAAGTGATTTAATTGCTGCATACCTTCATAAACATTGCCGTCAAGCTTGTGCTGAGGAGCAAGCATTTGGTAAGCGATAAGGGACAAGATAAAATTCGTATATTGTGTTGTTTCCATCTTCCCACGCAAGAGCGTAGCAACTTTCATCAATTGATTTTCATTCATGATTATTCCTCATCATCTACTATGTCATCTAGTAATCCAAACAAATCAGCCATACATTCGTTGATTTCCTTGTGTAATTGTTTCATTTCTTTTGTGATGTCATGAAGGCTACGAGGTTGTTTATGTTCGTAGAAATGTTTCGTGAATGAAATCTCATACCCTACCTTTGTTCTCTCTCTATCAATCCAAGATGAAGGTGCATGGGGCAAAACCTCACGATTAAAATACTCATCAATATCTTCGTCTAGTGGAATGTTCTCAGTATCTCTTAGATTTATATCTGGCTGAATGCTACCCTTCGCTTTTCCCTTAGTAATAAGAACATCATTACCTTGCTCGTCTTTCAAAGGTTGTTCTACGGTAATTGTGGAATAGCCGAAAAAGGTATTCTTAAAAATCTTAGAGTTTTTAGCCTCTTTGAAATCACGATACAATTCCATGATCGTATCAATATTCTCTTGTGAAAGTTCATTTCGCTTACTACCTAAGCTCTTTCTCATCTTAACATACATATCAACCGCATTAATCAATTGCACCTTGTCTTTTCGCTCTACTCTCTTTCTATTTGTGAGTATCCATACATATGTTGAAATCCCGGTGTTATAAAAGATATCTGAGGGTAATGCTATAATTGCTTCTAATAGGTCATTCTCAAAAATGTACTTGCGAATATCACTTTCCCCCGAGCCTGCTCCTCCAGTGTATAACGGTGAACTACTTAGCACAATCGCAATACGCCCGCCCCCCTCTTCAGGTGCTTTCATCTTAGATATAAGATGTTGTAGGAATAGTAAACTACCGTCTGAAACTCTAGGCAAGCCCGCCCCAAATCGACCATTAAAACCTTGTGTTTCATGCTCTAGTCGTATCTCTTTTTCAATCTTCTTCCATTCCACGCCATACGGTGGATTTGAGATACTATAATCAAATTTAGTACTAGCATGTTGATCATTGGATAAGGTATTGCCAAACTTAATTAAACTAGTATCGTGGCCTTTAATTAGCATATCACTTTTACAAATTGCATAGCTCTCACCATTAAGTTCTTGAGAATGGATAACTAGCTTGATATTTGGTCTATGCTCTCTCAAGTAATCCTCAGCAACGGACAACATACCGCCCGTTCCCGCCGTTGGATCATAGATAGAGCGAGTATCACCTTTACCTTGATCATCAAAGAATAGTAGATCTACAAGCAAGCGAATAACCTCTCTAGGTGTGTAATGCTCCCCCGCCGTTTCTTTTGAGTCCTCAGCAAATTGACGGATCAATTCCTCAAAGATCAAGCCCATATCAGCATTACTCACATACAACGGATCTAAATTAGCATCAGCGAATTTCTCTATCATTAAGGTTAAGAGATTTAAGCTTGATAGCTTCTCTACTTGATGATTAAATTCAAATCGCTCAAATATATCTTGAATATCTGGGGGGAAGCTTTTGATATATGAAAGTAGTTTAGCTTTTGAGTCTACCAAGCATGATTTGAGATTTACTTCCGAGTTTTTGTAGATACACTCAAGCCGTCTCAGAAGTGTAAAGGGTAAAATGACTTTACCAAAATCTGATCGTTTATAATCACCTCTCAGTATATCTGAGAAAGCATGTAAGAATGATGCATTATTCATGCTTTCCCCTTATAAAGCCCAAGCTTCTTTGCATACCTATAAGCATAGGTGCATGATATACCCAAAGTATCCGCTATTTTTTGCCAAGTAAGATTTTGATCAACTAAGTCTTTCATTCGCTGAGGATCAATCTTTTTATGATACGGTTGGGGCGTACGCTTTTTTGTAATCCCTACTGATTTAGCATATTTCACTAGACTAAATCGTGAAACACCGAGCATTTTGGCAATCTCTTTCCATGTTCGTTCAGGTATAGCAAGTTTTTTCAATAGATCATAGGTTGGTAGTTTAATTTGTGCATGCTTACCACTACAATTATCTTTATCAAGGCCTAAAGCTATTGCTCGCTTTCGTACGCTACACATTGTCATACCTAGTGAAGCCCCAATCTCTTCCCAGGTCTTATCGTGGGAGAAGGCTTTAAAAATCATCTCATCAGTGATATGCTCGTAAGTCTCTCGCTTCTTTCTCACCTTTTGAACAAGCTTAGGCTTAGGTACATATGTACTTCCTTTTTCCCTATATCCCTCATAAACATCACCGCTTGCAATCATTGCCTCAATCAGGCTGAGACGGTCATCATCATTCTTAATCATCATTCTTATTCCTTGATCTATGTAGTTTCTTTCTTTCTAAACCTAATTTTTGTGCATGATATGTAAAGTTTTGTTTGGACATCCCCCGCATGTTGCCCATCTCTTCCCAAGTTTTAGTTTCAGCATATTGCTCAAACACGGATCTGATTTGATCAGCCTTTATCTTTTTCTTTTGCTTAGTATCATCCATTGCTTGCTTGACTTGCTCATTCGTTACATACTTATTTAACTTTTTCTTTTGGATACCTAAAGCGATTGCTCTTGCTCTCACCCCCGCCCCCGTCATCCCAACCAATGCACCTATCTCAGCCCATGTTTTAGTATCATCGATAGCTTGACGAATTTGCTCATCAGAGATAGTCCCTCTAATTTTAAGACAAGGCTTTACCTTTTTATGCTCCTTGTATACTTCCCCCGTCGCAATCAATTGCTCAAGCATTCGTAGATGATCATTGTCATATTCATATTTCATTTTGCACCTTTTAACTTATGCACAAGTCTGAATGCAACACTGATTGCTTTCATTTCTTTTCTCATCCTTTGCACCTGGTCAATCACTTCAGGTGAGTTTAGAGAACATGAGGATGAGAGAGGGATTTCAAAATCTAGGACAATGCTATCTTGTAGTCCTAGCTTGATTAGTAGTGTATTGCCATACATGGCTTGCTCCTTTGGTGAGTACAAAGTATAAACACATGAAATGATATTTTTTTATTTGAAATGTAGCGAGGCAAGCGCTGCAAGTTCTCCATGTGATGATCCACCAATCCACCGCTCTATTGACTCTCTTACTTGCTTTAGCACATTGACTTGAGAGTAAAGATCAATCGCTTTAGACATGCCCTTATCATGATACTCAGCAATCTCTTTTTCTAGTAAATCCATACGAATGCTTAGCTTGTATGCGATAAGGAAAATATGGATTAGACGAGGTGATACACGATTAGTTATAAGTAAGCGAGTATGAGTAAGCATTAGTTCAGGATCCGTACGATAGAGTATCTCTTCGGTCTTTGTACGAATAAAGCAATTTTTGGGCATTTCGTCTTTAAGTGTATCAATTAAGGTTTGACGCATGCGTCTTAGCTTAGTGTGCTGATTATAAAGCATTAATTTCACTTCAGTAGTGATAGTCATCTCACTCATCTCAAGATGATACTCTACCCAAAGATCATTTTCTCTTTGGCATACCTTACTATGTAGATCAAGGATATCATCATCACTTTTTAAGGGATGATCATAAACCCATGAGGGACAATCTTTAATCGTGCTGAGAAAGATCATTTAGTACACTCTCAGGCTCTACACCACTTGATCTACATGCTTGATCTAAAATGATCCGTACCCATGCACTCAAATTCTTCCCATGTTGTTTGGCAACCTTCTTATATACATCAGCCCTAGCTTGATCTAGTAGAATAATCATTTGTTGCTTGTCCATTACTTTTCTCATTTTGTACCTCGTCGGTTTGTGGTTGTCTATTGTGCATGCACCTAGTGAGAAGATGATCGTAGTATATAGATTTTAATATATCTATGCTAAATTTTTTTATGATCCACTGGTCCACAATGCTTTCTAATTCCCACCTAAAAAAATGTAATTCCCCCCCCTAAAAACCTAATTCTATCTAAAAAAGCATGAATTTTGATCAAATATACCCTCTAAAAAGGTAAATTCCCCCCTCTAAAAAGGTAATTCTTTTGCTCTTTTTACACCCCTTTTTTAGTGATTTTTACCCCCCCCCCACCTCTCACTACTTTAGCATGTGTATGTATGTATCATCTAAACTACTGAAATATATAAACAAAACAACAAAAATAAATAAAGTAAATAATAGTAATTAAGAGAGGGGG
>JACCDO010373822.1_pt1 | contig 18652 bp, 14 predicted proteins | sample 7446101 | NCBI WGS metagenome assembly JACCDO01 (sample SAMN15323440, study PRJNA562643) | freshwater metagenome | isolation source: river surface water | place: USA:Blue River Watershed | collected 2017-08-16 | reverse complement strand
TTTTATGTTTTATGTCGGTTTTATGTCGGTTTTATGTTGGTTTTATGTCGAAATTTAATTTTTTATGTCGGATATAATTTATTTACTTATTAACTTTTTATTTTTTTACTTTTTATGGTTTTATTACTCCATTTAACTTTTTAATTATCTCCCCCAAAAATATTGTTTTTTTCTTGTGTGTGTGTTGAAAATTTTAAATGTAAAAAAAGTTTTTTAATTTTAAAGAAATATTAATTTATTTTTTTTCAGACCATGTAAGACGATAAAAATGTTAAAAAATTAGTAAAAAATATTGTGTATGGTCTGAGACGTTTGTATCAGACTAGTGAAAAATAAAAAGTTATGTGCATTAAAAATATAATAATCTAATTTAATACTCCTTCTCCTGAATTATAAATTGGGTATACCTCGGGGTTATTCCAAGGACTGATGGTTTGTCTCGGTATAACAAGAGGATCACCTCTTAAATCATATGACATATTAGATGTAGTACCTACGAGACGATTTTCCCATGGGAGATCAGTAGATCCGTTAAAATAAGGAACCCCGCCCCAAAACCATCCTGTACTTGGATATTTATATGTGTTAAAAGGAACGTATGGAACTAATGGAGACATAGGAACAAATTGTTGATACATTTGATATCCTCCAAATTTTTCCATGAGATATTGATCATTGATAACAAATAATGTTAACAACAAAAGTAAAATAATTATACAACTCATTTAAATTATACTTATATAAAATTTAATGAAAATTAAATAAAATTTTTATTCATGATTATATTTATCTTGAATTTATTTTTTTGAAGTTTTCTTCGAAGCTTTTTTAGATGATTTCTTAGAAGCCTTTCTTTTTTTACCACCTTTTTGAGTATTGTCATTATTGTTATTATTATTGTTATTTTTATTGTTATTGTTATTGTTATTATTATTGTTATTATTATTTAAATTACCACCTTTTTGGGTTTTAGAACCTTTCTTAGGAGTTTTTTTAGATGCCTTTTTAGATGATTTTTTAGAAGCCTTTCTTCTTTTACCACCTTTTTGAGTATTGTCATTATTGTTATTATTATTGTTATTTTTATTGTTATTGTTATTGTTATTAATGTTATTATTATTGTTATTATCTAAATTACCACCTTTTTGGGTTTTAGAAGCTTTCTTAGAAGTTTTCTTTGATGATTTTTTGGAAGCTTTTCTTCTTTTACCACCTTGTTGATTATCATTATTATCACCTCCTTTCATTGATTTAGAAGCTTTCTTTGATGATTTCTTAGATACCTTTTTAGAGGATTTCTTTGATGATTTTTTGGAAGCTTTTCTTCTTTTACCACCTTGTTGATTATCATTATTATCACCTCCTTTCATTGTCTTAGAGGTCTTCTTAGAAGTTTTTTTAGATGCCTTCTTAGAAGTTTTTTTAGATGCCTTCTTAGAATTACGTCTTTTAGCACCAGCTTTTTGGGTTTTTGAAGATTTCTTTGATTTTTTAGAAGCTTTTCTTCTCTTGCCTCCTTCTTGTTTAACAAGTTCTTTAGCTTGTTCAATTTGTTGATTAGCTTGAGCAAGTGCTTCTTCTAATTGTTTAAAATCTTGATTTTCAGCCATATTATATTATAATAATAGAAAATAATTATTAATAATAGTTTTATATATAAAAAATTAAATATATTTTTTAGTTCTGGATGTCTTCTTTCTTGAATTGTTTTTTGATATTTTTTTAGAATATTTTTTAACCGAGCTTTTAGATTTTTTTATACTGGAAGATTTTACTTTTGATTTACTTAATAATTTTTTTGAAGTTTTTCTTTTTGATCCTCCTTTTAATAATTTTAATTTTAATGTTTTATTAGATTTCTTAGATGTTTTCTTAGATGTTTTCTTAGACATTCTTTTATTTGCAGTTTTTTTAGAAATTTTATATGTTCTACTAAGTCCATAAGATTTGTAAATTCTTTTGAGTAAATCTTCATTTTTACTTGGATGAATTTCATTTATGATATTTGCAAATGTCAAACTTGGAGTTTCATCGTTAAGAACTTTTTTAGGAACTCCATAATATTCTTCATAGGTAGCATCGAATGCACCATATCTCATCTTTTCTTTATTTAATCCTAAAATATCAATTAATTTATTAAGTTTTTCTTCTGAATTACATTCAACTTCCATATAAGTAGGAAGTCCAGGTAAATCATCAAATGTAATTTCATTTGCAAGTGGATGTGACCATTTTTCTCTATAAGATTCTTGAACTGCTTTAACTTGGAGTCCTAAACTTTTCAAAAAATTAACTCCAGTATCATAATCTTCTTTTATTGTTACTTCATATTCTTCAGGATATTTTGGATCTTTATACATTTTTGCCGTCATAGTTACTTCTTTCCCTTCATCTCTTACTCTAGCATAACCTTTAATACTAGCATCACATCTATGAAAGATAGTTCTTTTAAACATTATTTTATCATGAACTTTTTTAGCTCCAAGATTTTCAAGAATTTTTTTAACTGAAGGAACATCTATATCTAAAAATTTTGCTTCATATTCTAAACCCATTTTATTATTTATATATAATTTTGATAAAATTATTTTTTTTAATATAAAAAATTGATTAAAACATGTAAAAGATACAAATAATTATAAATTAAATGAGCGATAGGTTTTTAAAATTACAATTAGATTTCAAAGAAAATAGCAAAACAAGATATAATGGAAACAAAAAATTACAAAATTTAGCAAACTTTGGAGGTGAGATTGGAACAAAGCTCTTTGTAGATAGAAATGGAGAATACAATGGAATTGTAATTGAATTACAAGAAAAAGTATACCCATTATTTTTAGATGAAACAGTTCATTCAATTTATTTGAATATTGAATCTAATTATTCATCAAATATTTTGTTAATTGAAAGATTTGGTTTAACAGAATTATTTCAAAAATATTCAAATGAAATATTTAGATTTATTGTTGACCAATTTTTAATTTTGAATAATGTTCAACCATTTTATTCAGATTATCCAAAAATTATTTCTAATATTAAAAGTCCTGAAATTATCCAATTAAAAAAAATAATTTGCATAGATATTCATACACTAATCCCATGTAAAATTAAAGTTGTATCTTGTGGTGAATTACTTCCAGAAGATTGGGTAGGAAAAGTTTTTGGTTCTGGAGAATCATTTCATCGTGCAATTGACTTATTAGAAGCAAGAATAAATAAACCTCCTGTTACCTACTTGGCAAATTATTGTATGATGCATTTTAAAGTAAATAAGTTATTACAAACTAAAGATTTAAAAAATATTGATTTGGTATATAATATTTGGGTTCAAGATTTAGTTACAGGAAAATTTATTTCATCTCGATCAAAAAATAAAATTGACATATCAAATCTTCCTAATTATGTACAAATCGATTGTATGGAAGAACCAATATATATACTTTTTTCATCACAAGATACTTTTAATCATGAAATAAAACAATTAGAATTTAATTCAATTGGATTTAATGTGTCTTTGATGCAAAAATCGTTTAGAAGAGGTCCTGAAGTAGTTGATAATTTGAAAGAAGCAATTACAAAATTATCTATAACAAAACCTTATAATAATCCTGAACATCAATACGAACTTACAAGTGGTTCTAAACAACTATTTTGGAGATATTTTATTTCAATAATTGAAGATATACAAATATATCAATCTACACTTTATTTTGATATTTTTGACCTAGTTATTTATGCGTATATTTTTGGACAGTATCCAGAATATGTGTTAAATAAAAAATTATCAAACAAATTAATTGAACTTGGAGAAAAATTATTAGAAATTAAGTCTTATGTTGATTTTAGAAAATACAATGAAGATATTTCAGATAAATTTAATTTATTTTGTAGATATCAAGTTTCGCTAGGTATTGGTTTAAAACATATGAAAGGTATGCAAGGTGATAAAAAAATGATTAAAAAATTATTAACTTTTATTAAATCAAATCCTAAACTTGTTTTGATTGATTCGATTAACCCAACTTTAAAAGAAGATTTAATTTATAAAAAAATTGGATGGTATTCATCATTAGATTTACATACTAATCCCCAAATGATAGTTCAATTTCAAAATGCAATTTATAAGAAAGATAAAGAACCAGTTGATTTAGAAACGTGTTCCAAATTAATATGGAATTATAGTTCTAGTTATAATATAAGAATACACCCTAAATTTAAATTTAACAAACTTAATGATCTACTATATTTGATACAATTTACTTGGTTCAATGATGTAACTAAATCAGATTTTAAATTAGAATTATCAGAAGATTTTGACAATAAATTATGGGGTCATGAATTTAGACTAATTGATAATCTGACAAAATTGAAATATCAAAGTCTAACTTGTAAAATTATTTATAATAATTTGAATTACAAATCTTTCAATTCTAAAAATTTAATAACTAAAAATCAAATAGGTCAAATACTTTTATCTTCACAAAATAAAAATTACTTTTGGACAAAGGGTAAAAAAACCTTTCCTATATTAACAAATGACCAAATAAAATTTAAATACAAAGACGAAATAATTGATAAAGAATCCGATGATTATGAAAAGATATTTTTAGAGTATACAAAACATTTAAATGATTTTTCAACCACAATAATCAATGAATTATGTAATCTTAAAATTAAAACAAATTATAAAGATAGATGGATTCATATAAACAATATTAAATGTGTAGAAATTAAAGAGGATTATTCAATCGAGTATTCTGAAAATTTATATGAATTACTTAATAAAAAAGAAAATATATTTAAAACACAATTACCTAATTCTATACTTGAAACAATTATAGATGAACTCATATCATGTAGTACAGATGAAATATCTACTTATATTAATTACAAAACAATTAGTTCATTACAAAATTCACCAAACCAAATAATACAGACAAAATTAATTAATTTAATACCATCAAATGTAAAACAGATTATTTTATCAAGAGTTTTAACATCGTTGGAAGATAAGATGGAAAGAACAATACTAATATTATGTTCAATAAACAGATTAGGAAAGTCTAATGGTGATTCTGTAGATGGTCAATTTGAAGGTTATTTACTAAGATTATTTAGTATTTTTGCAGTATTATATGGATGTTTCCAAAGAGTCACAGAATATAAATATGTAATTGATATAAAATCCAAAATTTTTAGAATTTGGTTAAAAGATATGGGTTATCACATAGAATCATGCTTAAAACCAGAGTCAATTAAGAAAATTAAGATTGTTAAAACCAGATTATGGGAACATCAAGTTAAAGTTCGAGATATGATTTCAAATGGAATCATTAAATATAATCAAAGAGGTTTTGGAGATGCAAGTGAAGTTGGTTCGGGTAAAACTTTGACAGCAATATCATGTATTGAATTTTTATTCAATTTAAATAAGGATACAAATAAAGAATCAAATTATTTAATTTTAGTACCAAATACAAATTTATATCAAGTATGGAAAGATGAAATATCATCTCATTGTGAAAATACGATTTGCTATCTACAAGAATCAGATGGTAAATGGACTAAAATAATTGGGGAAAATTTAAATAAATCATATCCTGCATTATGGATAAGTACTATGGGTAGAAATCGGGATCATCAATTTGAATTACCAATTGATTTTGTTATTATTGATGAATGTTTAAGTGTTCAAAATAAAGAAAGTAAATGGACTATGAAGGCATTTGAACAAGTAGTTCGTGCAAAATATGGTGTATTGATGTTATCAGCCACATTTTTCAGAACTCGCTTTGATAAATTATTTTTTATGTTAAAAATGTTATGCACTGGGTTACCAACAAAATCAGAATACTTAGATACAATTTTAAATACAGCAATAGGTGCAAATATAAAAATAAATAGAATTAAATGGGATATTACAGTTCATAAAATAAAACTTGATGATAAATTTTATGAAGGATATAAACAAAGTAAAGTTACAGATAAATTTGAGTCATATATTAGATTAAAAAAATATTTAAGTAATAATATTAACTTTGAAAAAATAGCATATGAAAAAATAAATCATTTATTAAAAGAAAAAAGAAAGATTTTGTTTTATGTCGAATCAGATTCTCAACAAGAAACATTTATAAAATATGTCCAAGATAACAAACTAGTTTGGGGTTTTTACCCAGATATAAGTAAGGATGTTTGTATTATTTCTAAACATAAAGGAACATATGGTATTAACAATTTAGTAAAATATGATACAATTGTGATGAAACCACCAGAACCTGATAAACTTCCTCAAATAAAGGGAAGATTAGATAGACCTAATCAAAAAGCATTAAAATTGTATTTAGAATATCTGGTAATCGCTGATACAATTGAAGAAATTGATATCGTTAAATTAGAATTAGCAAATGGATTTTATCAGGGTCATATTATACCATTAGCTAATTACTATGATAAATATTGTTAAAAGTTAATATTTTTATAATAAAAATTGATTATTTTTTGTTAAATACATAACATATATATACTTATGATGAATACATATATGTTAAATTCAGGATTATTGTCAAATAATAATACAAATGATTTATCAAACAACATAAATAAATATCCAAATAGCATTAATACAATATTTGATTTGGTAAATCATTTAGAAAAAATGAATCCGACTATATCTAAAACAAAATTAGAATATGTATCATCTGGTTCAAATGGGGTTATACTTAAAGATAAAATAAATGATGAATTAGTTTATAAAATTTCTTTGTTATCAGATAATACAGAATTTATGTTTCCAAATTATGTTGAAATGATATATTTAAATTATTTTAAAATAAATTATCCAAATTATATTGAACAAGATTATTTTCCAGTTCAAAATGTTTTAACACAAGTTACAACATTTGAAGAATTTAAAAATGAATATGAATTAGGACCAGTTGTTCTATCTAAATTAAAATATAATTTTATTGAAAGGGATGATGATATTATAATAATAAATCTAATGAAAAAATATGATTATGATTTAAATAATTTGATTCAAAATACAGATAAATCTGATTTAGAAAACTATTTTTATCCACTTATAAAAATGATTATTAAAAGTTTAAATTTTATACATTTGAATCAAAGTTCTCATGGAGATTTTAAATCAAATAATATATTAATATCAGGATCACAATGCAAGATTAGTGATTTTGGAGGAATTAAATTATTGGGTTCAAAAATATATGAAAAAACATGTACAATTACATCTCGATCTCCAGAAGAATTATCTTATGAACAATCTACAATTAAAAATTATTTTCCTAACTATGGTTTTAAATCTGAATTGTGGTCATTAGGAATAGTAATATTAGAATTGTTTGCTGGTTATAATCCTATATTAAAAATTTATAATTCTTATAGATTAATGACAAAAGGTAGAGACGAGAATGAAATTGAAAAACAATTAGAAAAAAAATTAGCAGAAACATTTAGTGGTAAAGCATATTTAGAAATAAAAGAAAAAGATCAAATTGAAAAATCAAATTTAGATAGAGTAAATATTAAAAAGACAATTGAAAAAATTCTAACAATTGATCCAGTACTCCGTTTAAATAATTTGTCACAAGTATACTATGAACTTTTTAAAGAACAATTAGAAAACCCATTTAAAACTGTAAAATTTGAGCCAGCTTTAACTGTAGATAATGATATATTATCTTCATTTAATAATTTTAGGAAAAAAAATTACAATTTAATTTTCGAATTGATGATACAATTTAAAAATATTAATTGCTTACCTTTAACAATAAGCATTTTAGATAGATATATTTTAAGACTGTTAAATTATTCAGATCAAAATATGATTGATTTTATAAAAGAATCAAATATAAATTTAACTGATAAATTAATATTATTTACTTCCACATGTATAATTTCTATTAGTTTAATAAATAGAAGATGTATTTATTATAAAGAACTTGTTGAAAAATTAAACTGTTTAGGTATAGTTGAAAATAAAATAACAGCAGAAGATATTTGTCTTATTAAAAATTTAATAGTTGACATAACTGAAATTTTAGAATATGATGTAATAGTTGACGAATACATGCTAAATGATTCATACGATACACAAAAAATTTCAGAAATTTACAAAAATTTACTTGATAAAAATTTTTGATACAATTTAGAATACAGGTTCATCCAACAAGAAATAAATTTCTTTAAAAATAATAGAGGTATAAATGAATAACAAAAATAATCCAACAAACCTAGATAATCAATTATACTTGGCGGAAAAAAATATTAAACCAATGGAATCAAATATTTATTTTTATAAAGACTCTGGTTCTTTTGGTGTAGTAGTTTATGATGATTATAACGTTTTATTTAAAATTCTTGATATTTCAACTTGTTTAAATGAATTATCTCAAGATAAAATTGAGAGAAACAATTTGATTGAAATAATAATGTTATCAAATATTAAGAATTCGATAAATGTTATACAGTCAAAAAATTTTTTTTATCATAATAATAAAATAGATAAAGGTAAAATTAAATTAGGAATATTCCAGCCATCCATATATCATAAATGTCCTTGGGTAATTAAAGAATCGAGTATTTTAGTATTTAATGAACTAAAAATGTATAAAGGTAATTTATTTTCAATTATAAACAAATCAAACATAAATTTTTTAAGAAAAAACTTTATTCAAATAGCTAAACAATTAATAAAAGGACTTAGTTCTATTCATGCAATTGGATTACTTCATGGAGATATTAAATCATCAAATATTTTATATAACTTTAATGAAAAAGAATCAGAGCAAATTGTTTTGATTGATTTTGGAGGTGTAAAACCAATAAATTCTCAAGAATATTTTAAAACATGTACAATGACAACAAGATGTCCTGAGGATTTAAAATATGATATTGATTATGATTCACCATTTATAAATTCAGGTATTAAATCAGATATTTGGAGTTTAGGTATAGTTTTTACAGAATTATTATTAGGATATAATCCTATTTCAATATTATACAATGAATATAAAAGTAATTATGATAATGAAGAAATAATAGAAAAAAAGTTATCGAGTGAATTTAAAAAAATAGAATTTATTGATGTTGAAAAATTAATTGAAAATAAAATCAAGAATGAACATATTGAAGATAGAGATTTAATAGATAAACTAAGAAGTTATGCAAAGATTGTTAAAAAAATGTTATACATAAATCCTATACAAAGAGTGAATAGTTTAGACGAGATATATCAAGATTTAACAGAATCTACTTTAGAAATTATCCAACCAAAATTCAATTATATTTATCCAAATATAAATAATGAAATTTTTTTAGAGTTTAGAAAGGAGTTTTATCTTAAAATAATATTATTATTTTTAAAAGTTACAATAGGTATAGATTATGCATTACCATATTTGGTTGACTTAACCGATAGATTCTTTTCAAAATTTATTTTAATTAAAGAAATTGATTCAATTTCAGTTATTGAACTCGAGGCAATTGGAGTTTGTATGGTTTATTTAACATGTATATGGTATGAATCTGAATTAGTTGATTTTAGTATAATTCAAAATAAAGTTCAACTACAATATTTAAAATTTGATTCTATGAAGGACTATTTATTACAAATAATTGTTTTTATGGATTATGATATGTATAGACCATGGTTTAATGTAAACACTCAGTTAGATATAACTGGAATTGTAATACGAAATATTAAAAATAAAATTATAGGTTTAGATCCAGAATTTTATACATAAAAACTATTCCAAACTATCATTTTGAATAAGTTGGACTTTTCCAATATGATAAGAAATTTCAATAGGGAAAATAATTAAATTAAATTTAAAATGGATATGAAATCCTACATTAATTCTTGAGAAGAAAAAATCAATAAATGGATGTAAAATCCAAAATAGAAATATGTATTTACCAAATTTTTTACCATTATCCATAATTCCATTAAATATTTTTTTCATTTGAATAACTCTTATATTGCTGTAGAAAATATTATAATACTTTTTTGAATAATCCTATTTTTTTAATCATCAAATAAGTAGAATTTAATATTGAAAACATATTTGAGGAACCTAATCCATTAGATAATTTCCTAATTTTATCAATAGAATCATCAATCTTATCATATATGTATATAATTTTTTCAAATATCATTATATAAATTTCAATAATTTTTTCTTTAAAAAAAATTAGCTTTATAAACTTTAATATTAAATAAACATTTATTATTGATTTAAATTTTTCAATATTATAAGAGAAGTTATTTTTATAATCTGATTGAAATATTTCTTTTTCACTTAACATTATTTTAAATATTTCTTTTTTTGATTTTGATTCTAAAAAAGAGAAAATTTCATCAAAAAAATTTACTAAGATTTTAAGTTCTTTATTTATTTCTTTTAAAATTTTTTCCAGTTCATACATAAAATCTTCTTCTTTTTTTGTTAATATTTTATATATGATATCAAATAAAATATGTTCCTTAGATGAATTTTTATCAGCTAAATTAATTGGACTAATATTATTAATAATTAATTGTGTTTTTTTTCCATTAACGTTTATTAAATCATGTTCACTATTTGATAATATAATTTTTGAATGCATACTATCAAAATCATAAAATACTTTAAAATCAAAAGTAACAATTTTTTCTAAAAAAAATTTATAGTTGTCAGATGATAAAATTAATACTTTTTTTTCAAGCTGTTTTAAATAATAATTTAAATATAAAATCAAATGATCATCCTGTTCTCTTATATCATATTTATCATGAACAATATTAATAAACAAAATATTATCTTCTAATATACTTTGTGTATTATCATTAGAAGTATTTTTTGAATTAATCATACATATAACAAAATAATCAGCTAAGTAATTAGAAATAATTATTTTACAAAGAAATATTTTATCATGAATATCCATACAAAGTGAAGTAAAAGGTTCTATGAATCTAACAGAATTAGAAAATTCTGTTAGCGACATAGATTCATTTATTTTGTTGTTAAAAATTTTATCTCCATAAATCCATTTTTGATAATAATAATTAAGTTTTTCATCATCAATATTATTTTTTAAAATTTCATGAATTCTAAAAGATTTTAAAATATTTTCAGAATCAAATAAAATAATTGTGTCATCAATATCATTAAAATTAGGTAATTCTATTTTCGAAATATTATCTTCTAATTTAGAAATTAATTTATCTCTTAATTCATTTTGAATTAGCGATGAAAATGTTTCAATAAAACCATTGTGTAATGTAATATCTTCTTTATTTATTTTTTCTATTTTAATATATTCTGATCCTTTATTTATTTGATTGAGACGATTTAAACTATCTTTACAAAAATATATATCATATTCATAATTTTGATTTAGTAGTATTTTATATAATTCATTATATATTTTATGGTAATCTTTAAATAATTCTCCATGTATTTTAAGTATACTCAAATTATCTTTTTTAACTTTAGAAACTTCTTTATTAATTTCTTTTTTTGATTCTTTAGAACTACTTATTTCTAAATGATAAAACATATCTATATTAAAAGTAGTTTTATGACTTATTTTTTTTTTTAAATTATTGACTAATTCAAATAAATTTCTTATTTTATAGTTATTAATATTTTTTATTTCCCATACTTCATTTATGAAAAAATTATCAAGTTTTTTATGTAATTCACCAATTACATAAATAAAATTTGGATTTATTATATTATTTTGATTATCATTATATATAGATTTTTCACTTGAGACTATATTATCAGATTTAAATTGTTGAATACTTTCCTGATTTATATCTGTTAAAATTGATACATTCATTAATTTTACTAATTAATTTAAATATATATATTTATTTGATAATATAAAATAAATGGGAAAGGTTTGTTTGGAGTATGTATGGATTGACGGTTGTCAAGAAACCAGAAGCAAATTAAAAGTATTAAATTTATCAGAAGATTTTTCTGAATTAAATAAACAAGAAAAAATATCACATATTCCAATATGGAATTTTGATGGTTCTTCAACTTTGCAAGCTGAAGGAAAAGATTCTGATGTATTATTAAAACCAGTTAACATATATCCAAATCCTTTTATAACCTGGTGTTCAGCTTATATTGTATTATGTGAATGCTATAATAAGGATATGACATCGCATATTACAAATACAAGGATAAAATTAATTGAAACTTATGAAAAATGCAAAGATCAAAAACCATGGTTTGGAATCGAACAAGAATATGTTTTAAAAGAATTTGATTCAAGTTTATTTGAATTTATACCTTTGAAATGGATAACTCCAAATAATCCAAGATCTGGACCTCAAGGCCCATATTATTGTGGAGTTGGTGGACATGTTTGTTTTGGAAGAGATATATCAATTGCCCATTTAAAGTATTGTGTAGAAATGGGTTTAAGTATTTGTGGAACAAATGCTGAAGTAATGGCATCTCAATGGGAATATCAATTAGGACCAGAGGATCCAGTAGAATTATCAGATCAATTATGGATAAGTAGATATGTACTTGGGAGAGTAACAGAAATTTATGGTTGTAAATATGATTTGCATCCGAAACCTCATTCTGAAAAATATGGCGACTGGAATGGTTCTGGTGGTCATACCAATTTCTCAACAGAAGCTATGAGACTACCACAAGGTATAGAAAAAATTAAAGAAGCATGTGAAAAACTAGGTCGTAATCATCAATCACATATTCAAGTTTATGGACAATATAATGAAACTAGATTAACTGGTAAAAATGAGACTAGTTCAATAGATGAATTTTCATGGGGTATTTCAAATCGTGGTTGTAGTATAAGAATACCCTTAAATGTAGCAAATGAGGGATGTGGTTATTTAGAAGATAGAAGACCAGCATCTAATCTAGACCCATATTTAGTAACAGAAATAATATTACAAACAGTATGTGTTAATTAAAAAATTGTTTGTAAAATAAAAAAATTATTCTATTTGAACATCATCAATAATATCTACTTCATTTTTTTGTGAATCTAATATAAGTTCTGATTTATATTCAATTTGAGATTGTTTTTGTAAATTTAGGTTGAAGCCTCCAATACAAAATTTATTTTTAAGAACATATACAATAAATGAAATAACAGCACTCCATGCAATAAGTTTAATTATTTTTTGCATAAAACTATTGCATCTTGATGAACTCGATGAAGAACTTGATGAGGAACAAGATGAACTTGATGATTTAGAACATGAACTTGAAGAACTAGAACTACAAGGAGCAGCAGAAAGTGAGCAATCATTACATGATGAACCAGAATGTGTATATTTATCAGTTCCAAATCTAATTTTAATACACATTGAATCAAAATCACTAGGTAAAGTTAATGTAACTCTAGCATAATATCCAACTTTAACAACAGAAGCATTAATTAACATTGTTTTAATAGCATCGTAAACTTGTAATTCAAATTCATCATCTATAACAGATGAAGAAGATGATTCACTTGAACTATCTGAACAATTAATTTCATAGTAATAATGGTATTTACCGCATTTTTTGAAAGGGACATTAGATTTGCCAATATGAGTTACGTCATTAACATGTATATCTGTGATTCTTGGAATTTTTTTAGTATTAACTACAAATTTAAACTTTGCTGAAAAATAATTAACACCAACCTTTCCTGATGCTTTAGCAGTACAATGAATTTTGCATCCATATTTTTCACTATTTATATCAAAAAATTGTATAGGATTTGTTTGATCAAGTTCTAATTTAACAGATTTAGAATGTACCATAATTTATATAAATATCTTATATAAAATTTTTAATGAGCGGGGAAAATAAAATCATTATTCAATTATATAAAAAATTTTATTTTCTAACATTTTCATAATTTTCACAAAACCACTGGATTGTTTTTTCAAGTCCATAATCTAAATCTGTGAACTTAAAATTAATTAATTTCTTTAATTTAGAATTGTCCGCAGTTTTTTTAAATTGACCATCTGATTTTGTTCCATCCCATACCATATTTTTATATTCTAATTTATCAGTAATTTTTATAACTATATCTCTTATAGATACTTCGTCAGATTCATCCACTGACAAAATTATAGGTTCACTCTCAGAATATGATTCCAACACATACATAATAAGTTTAGCTAGATCTTCAGAAAAAATAAATTGTCTATATGGTTTACCTGTTCCAGAAACAATAAATTGAGTATTGTTTTTTTTAGCTAAATAACACTTATGAATTAAAGCTGGTATTACATGGGCATCTTCTAAATTAAAATTATCGTTTGGTCCATAGATATTTGTTGGAATAACACAAACATAATCTCTTCCATATTGTTCTCTATAGGCTCTACATTGTACTTCTAATATTCTTTTAGCATATGCATATGCATCATTAGAATAATGTGGTGGGCCTAAATGTAACATAGACTCATTTATAGGATAAGTAGTATTATCAGGAAAAATACAGGTACTCAAACATGCTACTAATTTACGTACATTAACTAAATGGGAAGCTTTTAGCACATTTGTATTTATCGTAAGGTTTGATTCTAGCATATCAACTTTGTATTTCATGTTTTTAAAAAGACCTCCGACATTAGCAGCCAAATGAATAACATAATCAGGTTTTGTTTGAAGGAAAAAATTTAATGTTTGTTCCCACGAAGTTAGATCACACATCTTACTTGAAAGAAAAATAAATTCATATGTGTGATATTGACTGGAAATAGATTTAATAGCTGAACCAACTAGTCCAGAACCTCCTGTAATTAAAACTTTCATATAATTTTATTATTAATTATAAAATTTTAAACAAAAAAAATATTTAATAATTTTGCCTACAAATTATTTAGTAATTTTGTCCAGAACCGTGTCCACCATCATAATAGAAACATGGTTCATCAACATATACACAATCAGTGTGTTCAAGTGTTCTTTTCCAATAATCATAATCTTCTTGAACTCGAACAATTTTAAAAAATCCTACTTTATCAATAATTTCTTTGGCTATAATAGAACTGGAACATATTACACAATTATGTACTGATAAAAATTCTTTATTCCAAATTTTTGGAAAACCATTATTTAATAATGAAGAATTTGCTGATTTATATATCCTTTTAAGATCGTTTAAATAATGTTCAGAATTATATTTTTTATATTTTTCATATTTATTATATGGACCTCTGCCAAAGTAACCTTCAGTGCAAGCCATTTTGCATCCAGTTTCTTTCATAGCTTTAATTTGTAATTCAATTTTGTTTGGAAGCCAAATATCATCATCATCTAAAAAAGCAATATATTCTCCAGAAGCAATTTTAATTCCAAAATTTCTTTGATAACCTCCTGCACAAGCAAAACCAAATTTTTGTTTGCTATTAATTGGTAAATTAATTACAGTAACACCTTCAAACTTATGATTATAATATTTTTCTTCAGTTGAACAATCATTTACAACAATTATTTCTATATTTGGATAAGTTTGACATTTAACAGAATTAATAGCATTTTGGAGATAACTAAATCTGTTATAAGAAGGAATAATTACAGTTACTAATGGTAAGTTATTATTTTCACTCATAATTTATAATTAAAATTTAAATATTTAAATTTATTATTTAAAATTAATTTAAATAAGTTTAAACAAGTTAAATATAATAATATTTATATTATTATTGATATTATGAAAGTTGCATTTATTACTGGAATTACAGGTCAAGATGGATCGTATTTAGCAGAATTACTTTTAGAATTAGGATACAAAGTTCACGGGCTAATCCGTCGTGCATCAACAATTAATACTCAAAGAATTGAACATATATTTTCAAATTCAAACTTAAAATTACATTATGGGGATGTTACTGACGGAACATGTTTATTTATGTGTTTGGCTAACATCAAGGAAAAATATCCTGAAATGACCAGATTAGAAGTATACAATTTAGCAGCACAATCCCATGTAAAGGTATCATTTGAAATGCCAGAATATACAGCAGATGCAGATGCATTTGGAACACTTAAGCTTCTGGAAGCAATTCGCGCAAACAAGATTGAATCAATTACTCGCTTTTATCAAGCTTCAACATCCGAATTATATGGTAAAGTAGCAGAAGTTCCCCAAAAAGAAACAACACCTTTTCATCCGAGAAGTCCTTATGGAGTTGCAAAACTTTATGCATATTGGATTGTAAAAAATTATCGTGAAGCATATGGAATGTATTGTTGCAACGGTATACTTTTTAATCATGAAGGGCCAAGACGCGGACATAATTTTGTTACAAGGAAAATTACGATAGGATTGGGTAAGATTTTAAGAGGGGAGTCTGACCGCTTAGTCATGGGTAATATTGATTCACTAAGAGATTGGGGATATGCAAAGGATTATGTAGAAGGTATGTGGAGAATTTTGCAAGCAGATAAACCAGATGACTTTGTTCTAGCAACAGGAGAAATGCATACAGTAAAAGAATTTATTGAAAAAGCATTTGGTTTAAGAGGATTTGATATCAAATGGAAAGGTGAGGGAGTTAATGAAATTGGTTATGATGAAAAAACAGGTCGTGAATTAATATTTATTGATCCAAAATATTTCAGACCAGCAGAAGTTGAACAATTATTAGGAGATCCTACTAAAGCAAAAACTATTTTAGGATGGGAATCAAAAACGTCATTAGATGAGTTGGTAAAAATCATGGTTGAAGAAGATTGTTATTAAATAAATATAATAATTAATATATAAAATTAAATAATTTAATTATATATTTAAGTTCATTAAAAAAGAAAAACATATATGATTATTATATATGAAATATATTAAAAAGATTTTTGTAGTTTATAATTCGTTTGAAAAATTTATTAATATAATTACTAAAATAAATAAAGAAGACATTATGATTTTAAATAATTGTTCATCAGACAAAAGATATTATAATAATTTTAATTATAATATAATTCACTTAAGTAAATATTTAATAAATGAAGATATTTTAAAATATTTGATAGATAATAATATAACTTACGATGAGATTATTTATTTAACAGAAGAACCAAAAGAAATTTTTAGTTTGAACAATATATATAATTTTGACAATAAAAAATTTAATTTTGATAGTATAGTAAAAAAAATATATAAAATAAAATATAATTATGATAATGATTTATCTGAGTTACATCAATTAATTAATGAAAAATATATATCAAAAGAAAATGTTGAGTATTTTAATCAGCTTGCTCTAATAGGTATTAATGATAGAAAAGGAATTTTTATTAAAAATTTTTATGAGTATATTGATTCAAATTCAGATTTTATAGAATTATATAAAAATTTTATAATTGAATATATTAAACCATTATACCCAAACGAAGATTATATTTTATATCAAAAAACTCCTAATTTAAGAATAGGATTTCCAAATTTAACAGCAATTGGTAAAAGAGATTCTGATCCTAATACTGAAGTAGTTGGTTTACATAATGATGGTGAATTTGGACATTCATTTGAAGAAATAAACTATATAATTCCAATAACTGAAATGTATGATACAAATTCAATTTATTTTGAACGAACTGTTAATTCGAATGAAACTAATTATGATAATTATTATAATTTAAAATTAAAAACCAATGAATTCTTTACTGGTTATTTTAATAAGTTAAAACATTACAATAAGATAAATAAAACAGGTAAAACAAGAGTAAGTTTAGATTTTAGAATAATTCCATATTCAAAATATATTGAAAATGAAAACGACAAATCAAGTGTTACTTCTAACAAAAAATTATCTTTAGGTGAATATTTTGAGTTGATATAATTTTTTATTTATAAATTAATAATTATGCATAATTTATGTTTATTCCTATTATAAATATCTTTTACTATTTTTAAACAAGTATATAATTTTACAAAATCGTATACAATACCCATATTTATAGAAAGTGTTTATTGTTTGTAGAATTAATATTAAATCTTAGTGCATAATATATTAATTTAATTAACATATTTTTATAAAAGAAAAATCAACCTTTTTGATAAATAAAAATTTTATCCTTTAAATGTAAAAAGTTTTTATTTATAAAAGTTGGATCAGATGTGTTTTCATGTGTGATTTTAATAAAATTTTGTTCATCAAGATATCTAGTAATATTTTCAATATTATTATTATGAGCACCTTCGTATGTAGAACATTCTGGTTCAGCTGTGATATATACTACTTTTTCTTTAAGATAATTTTGAGCACCTTTTAAAATATCTAAATCATATCCTTGAGCATCAATTTTAATATATTCAATATATTCAAATCTATCCCATGGAAATACATCAAAAAAATGCTTTAGTGAATAAACTGGTACTTTTACAATTTCTTTAATTTCTCCTAAACATGCTGTATTTGGTTTAAAAAGACTTGATGTACCACTATCCCTTGCCATACAATAAAAATCTAAATATTCAACTTCATCAACATTACCTAGAGCAGTGGGAATTAAAAAAAATCTGGTATTAACATATTCGTTATTTAATGGTTCACCATGAGATGGATGTTTTTTTGTGATATTTCCAGAAGAAAGTATAGCAATATTTTCTGGGTTAGGTTCAAATCCAAAAACAACCAAATCTTTATCAT
>JACCDO011644456.1_pt1 | contig 18654 bp, 17 predicted proteins | sample 7446101 | NCBI WGS metagenome assembly JACCDO01 (sample SAMN15323440, study PRJNA562643) | freshwater metagenome | isolation source: river surface water | place: USA:Blue River Watershed | collected 2017-08-16 | reverse complement strand
CACCGAAAATTCATCGAGCTAAATTATGCAGCCATTTTTTGGGGGTTTTCACGGTTACTTTTCTTGAACCCTCCAAACAAATATTTGTAGCATTTTTTCGGAGCTTATACAAAATGGCTGCATACATGCAAACAATAAAATTCATCGAACACATACTTTTGCTTGTTGTGCAAAACAAGGAAAAGGAGCATCATGGGTTCTTTATATCCTCAAATAAATATATAGCAGTTCTGGACGATAATATGACAACGCATTTTAGCTTTGCACCTTAATAAGGTGCCGAAAAGTATAAGTTTGCGTTATGCACACCATCAAGTTTGGACAGTGAATAAATATGGGGTAAATATATATGCCATTGAAAGTGCCAAAGAAGGTGGCGGAGGGTGGTTATGGGTGTGTATTTCGTCCTGCGTTAAAATGTGATTCGGCAACGTATGTGGATATACCTGCAACTGGATATGTGAGTAAGGCAATGAGTCATAAGCATGCGTTAAGTGAATTAAGTGAATATAAAAGAATAGACAAAGCAGACCCAACGAATAAGTATCATTTAGAGTCTCCGACAAAATGCAATATGGAGCATTCGGATGTAAATTTGAAGTTGATAAAGAAATGCAAGGTGTTAGACGAGCTTACGTATTTGGATATTGCGTTATTGCAATTGAAAGATGGAGGTGTTTCGTTGAAAGAGTTTGCCAAATCGAATCCTTCTGAATCGGATATGGAGAAATTTTTAGTGGATTTTTACAACATTATTTTGGCATTATGTTTATTAGAACAACAGGGGTTGCACCATATAGATTTAAAACCGCACAACATTGTGTATAACAAAGTCAAGCGCATTATGGTTATGATTGATTTTGGTCTCATGGTTTCCAAATCTCAAATCGACAATTTTTATAACTCGCGGCCAGTCTCGCATTTTAATTATCCACCAGAACTGTTTTTCATTCGACACAGTAATTTAAAACCTGGTGTCAAATTGGACGAACCCTATCTGTTCAAATACCAAAAAGACAACGGAACGAACAGTGCGTTGGAATATGTTGAATTCACTCCGGAAGAAAAAGCTATATTCATTCACGATTATGAATCAGATATTTCCAACCTTGACATCAATGATATCATGAAATATAGCAGAATGACTCACGATGTGTATGGTGCTGGATTCGCATTTCTATACGTGTTGAACAAAAACAAAACCAAATTACACCCATCCGTATTCGACAAATTCTACTCTTTCGGAAAAGAAATGATGCACGGTTCCGCTGCAAGACGTCTCTCTCCCGAAACAGCCAAACAAGAATACGAATTGCTTCTGGAAATATCCGGTCTGTTGCCCAAACAGAACAAAAAAATCATTAACGGGTCCATTGTGAGCCGCACCGGAGGAGTCAAGAGCAATTCGCAACGTTTAACCATTCGCGTGAAGCGAATGCCAACTTTATCCGCTGCCAAATTGGAAAAAATCACGACTGCACCTCCACCACCTCCCATTACGGCAGATTGTCCCGATGGTAAAGAACGAGTCGGTAAGCGGTGTTTGAAAAAATGCGCCGATGGAAAGGTTCGCAACCCGGCCACGGCTCGTTGTGTTAAGTCGAAGATTATGCACGCGAAACCAGACTGTCCGGAAGGCAAAGAACACAACCCGGCCACGGCTCGTTGTGTTAAGTCGAAGATTATGCACGCGAAACCAGACTGTCCGGAAGGCAAAGAACGCAACGTCCAAACAGGACGATGTATTAATAAATGTGGCCCAGGACAAGTGCGCAATGAAAAAACCCGTCGATGTATAAAGGCGCGTTAAATCAGAATGCCGACTTTTTAGTTCGTCGTCAATAAACTCGCGATTGCGGTGCGATGATTGTCAAAATTTTCGAACAATAATTTTGTCAATTCCGCGGGAGTTAAACGGTCTTCATCCATGCTGCGTATAGCTTCTATCTCGTCGCGGGTCAATTCTACATCATAGAATTTCTCGATGAATTCGACCACCATTTCGTGGTTGCACCTTCGGAATTCGCACATAATGTCTATTCTGCCGGGTCGAATGAGCGCTTTATCCAATCTTCCCGGGTAATTTGAAGTCATAATAATGACGCGTCCGGGTGTTTCCAATATGCCGTCGAAAATGTTCAGCAGGCAGGACAAAGACATTTTGTCAGCATGTTCATTATCATCCGTATTCGATGGAACAACCACTGTATCCTCACCGCGATTCAGCATAACAGTGGAATTTTGGCAATCGATATCTTCAAATACATAGACGCGTTTATCGATGGGAATAACGAAAGATTCGGTTTTACCGTTTTGCACCACGTTGATGACTTCGCTGAAAAATAGATTTTCAATTTGCGTTTTTGTGATATCATCGCTTATCTTCACGTTGATAATGTGCCGGCGCAGTTCATTTGCAACACATTTAATGGTTGATGTTTTTCCGCCACCGGGAGGTCCGCTTAAAAGGAGGCCGAGTGTGTAAGGTATGCCCTTTGTATCATACCATTTCTTGTTGTTGCGGAAAAACTCGACGCGACGTTGGATGAGTTTGGATTCGGGGCCGATTACATTGGTGAAACGCCGATTCGTGAAGAATGGTTTCATGGAAAACGCGATGGATGGTGGGCTCTTCGAATAGTCGATTTTCCCATCTATATTGCGATAGGAAACAACTGGAAGCGCGTTGAAATAAAACGACCTATCTCCCAATTTGTTTTGCAATTTGAGTGTGTAATCATTCACAATCGTTTCAACGTATTTACGCAATTCATACACATCGTATTCGTAGCTATATATTTCCAATACTTGGGTTTGGGCTTCATCTTTATTCGCATTATCGCTTAATAGTTGGACATATATCTTATTCACATCATCAATGCATACCGGGTCTTTATTGCTTACAAGAAACGTCTTCGAACGATACGATACACTTTTGATATTCGGCAAATTCGTCGCGAAATCGGTGATTGCATTGCATATTTTGTCGTCAGATGGAATATTGGCGTGGAACTGAATGGACGATTTGCGCTGTGGGCCCAATAACTCGACCGTTTTCTGGCTGCGTTTTTTGAGTTGGTCCGAAATGAATCTCCCGATATATCCAATTGCAATAGGTGTATATGTTATCGCGCGCTCTACCGCAGCTATTGCGGCAATACGATATATTAGACCCATTGTTCTATTGATATTGGCATGTTCGTCGCTCAACATGAATAGCGACATGAATAAATCGCGCATATTATTGTTGTAATTTATGGATGGCATATTTTTACAGTTTTTATGCTGATTGTCGTTATGTTTATTTGCAAATATATTGTAAATAAATAGAAACAACCATGTCAAAATACCAAATGACTTATTGCGCACCGTCCATCTCTCCCGACTACATTGAAATAACACCCGAATTAAGAACCGTTTTCCGGAGTTTGAGCATTCATTATACCTGTATTAGTGGGTACGATTTCCAGAATGGTTCATTTCGTGCAGCATCGTATGCTCCAGCTATTTTATTGATTTCGGGAGAGAATATTTTATGTCAGAAAAACTCTCCGCAAGTGGTCCAAAAAATATTGTCCGCCTTGCGTGATTTATGGAAAAAAATCCATGAACCGGAATGGCAACAATATTATCAACAGAAATATTCCATATATCCCAATTATCCCATCGATGTGCTTTTATTTTACGGAGGTGCATCAGAAAGCGCTTATAAGTATTGTTTGTCGTTAAAAGAGTTGGAATTCATGATAATGGTGTTTGATACATATGTTAAACACAATCTGTATTTGTTGCCATGCGCATAATTCTTTATCCTTTATTTACCTGTTTTTGGGGGTTTTAGCTTTGGCGGGTCGCACATCTTGTTGAATTACACAAACAATATATAACTCTCGACAGTCCATTCTTGCAGATATGTGTGTAAAATCGTCAATTCTTTTTAACTTCATTTTTGTTTGCAAAGATTAACGTATTCCAAATGCCGCCAATTTATTGCGTAGTTTATTCGTCGCGCTCACCAATGCACCCGTCGTATTTTTCAAATCGGTGTTTGCCGCCTGAATATACTGTATATCCGGATGATTGGCCATCGCAATACTGACCCCCTGTTCGCACAGAGTGTTCCAATTATTGATGGTAGCAGTAGCATTCTGTATAATCGCCTGTTCCTCCGCCGATAAATCGGCCACTGGGCTGGGTGCAGCGACGGTGGAATCAACGAAATGATTGATGTATCCCATAGCGCAGTGTAATTCGGCCATCACCGATTCCACGACCAATCGTGTTTCGTGTGCCGATTTCGGGAGAGAAACGGTAGATGTAGCTAATATAGTCTCTTTGAATTTGCCAAACACTTTGGTCAAGTTGGCAATACGACGCATAGCATCTGCAACTGCTGTCAAAAATGCAGTATCGTCTATGATACTGACGCTCTCCATTTTCACTATGAAACTGGTAAAAAGCGCACTTAACTGGTCAGCCGCATCCGCGAACTCGTTGAACCCGGCAATATCGACGTCGAGACTCATCTGTTTCGTTTCATTTGCAATCTGTGATGCGGCTACAAATAATTGCGTATAATCATCGATTGTGCCTTTACCGTGGAAATCCGAACAGTGGATTTCACCCGCATATGTGCGAATCTGCGAGATGAGAGAAGCATGTGAGCTGTCGTCGTAATATGTTAGGGCGGAACCAGACAAATCTTGCACTATTTGGACATCACTCGTTGGGTCGGTCGTATCAAATGTGCTATGTGTGATTACAGTACCAGATGCATCCGTGTATTGCGATGATGTAGAAACGAATCCAGTGCTATGACTCGATGTAGGTGTCGAAGGCTGAGACATGAGTATAATGTCAGTCAAGACTAAAACCAGGTTTATACATTACACATATTACACGAGTAATATGTGTGATACTATATTGACCGGACCTAACATTTGGCAGATTGACAAGACACGGCAGAGTGTTTCCGTTGGCAACCGCGTTTATGTGCAGCCAAACCTTTCAGAGTCGGGACATTGAAAGTTCCGCATAGGTCGCATGTGTATTCTTGTTTTTTGCAAAGAGAATATCGCGTGCTCAAGAAACGGTCGAGTGATGGGAACCGGAAATCGTCGAGTTGAGCGGACATTTTGCGGTGTGTATCTTTCACCAATTGTGCGAAAGTCTCCTTTTGCACGATAAATTGTTGATATTCGCGGTTTATATCGTTGAGTGTTTCTTTGGGTATGGATTCGCGATATTCGGGAGAGCTAATAATTTCGCCCAATTTGCCATACACCGAATCAATCATATCAACTGCTAATTGCATCTTTTCCGTTGAATGTTGCGCGCAATGTATGTAAATTATAACGTGGTGGTTCTGTATATCGATGTGATAATTCTGTTTCCCACTTATACCAGTGTTCTGCGACATGATAATACCATTTGCATTCACCAGAGAAAACTGTTTTGCCGCGGATTTAATCTCGTCGGCATTCACATTGCGGTCTTTGTGTGCAAACGATGTGATATGAATATCGGGCACTCCTTCGCGACAAATAACTACGGTGTTGTCGTCGATGGAATAAATATTGGACGCGGTGGGAAATGCGCGATGTATGTTGAGTTCGGCGCTTTGCGCCGTATTGCCAGATGGCACAGTGTTGCGCACAAAATCCGTCAATTCATATTGGATTCGGGAAAAAGACGTCATTGCGCCTTCCGCATTCGAAGACAGAGAATTAATGATTGTGTTGCATGTGGTTTCCTTTGATGCGGCGAAATCTGTGAATATGGTGTGTATTGATTGCACCATATGTCCCGCATTCGTTTCGAAAATTGCCATGTATTCTTGGCGGTATTTCGCGGGAACAGAAATAGATGCAAGCATATTGCTTTCCATCACGCGCACAAACTGTTTTGTCAATTGTACCAATTTGTCGTAGATAGCTGGATATTTCGTCTTCAGGGTTGGTTCATGAACCACAGAAAACACTGCCGACTGTATTTTCGCTGCAAACAACTGGTGATTATTCAACTGACTTTGCACATCTGACGACGTATTGTATTCCAACACATACTGTGTTTTCGCCGTTAAAAATGCATCCAATACTGTCTTATTTATTAACTGAATTGTTTCACTGAATCGGTTGAGAGACGCGCGCAACTCGTTTATCTGATACACATTATTCACTATACTGCAATTAATCGCGTTCTTCTCCAATAAATCAATAACCTGCAACTGTATATCCTCCGGATTTACATGCGTGTGCGTCTCGTAAAAACTAATTATGCGCGGATGAGTTAACTGTATCGACATCGTCGGTGTATGTTTGGTTAATCTATATATTCACAAAACATTCTAAAATGTGCGGTTTTTATTTTTTTGTATTTTGTAAATCGCAATTGTATCAATTGTGCCTAAATATTAATAATGCCGTATATCGACATACATTTCTTTATATTGTTTCACAATAATACTTATCCGTTTTTATACAAAGATTTATATTGGCATGTTGTTTGGTTGAAGCATTATGATGGTGACGTTTGCGATTGTGTCTGGTGTTGCGCTGCCTGCCCCACTGGTTCCGTTGAGTTCGATAATGGGGGCGTATGATGTGTGGTTTTTGAGTTGAAGTTTGCATGCTAACCCTGTGGGACTGTAAGATGACTCAGATATCAAATCTTCGGGTGTGATTTGAATGATGAGAGTGTTTGAGCTCTGTGTAGCTCCAGTGGGAGATGAGAATACGCCTCCCTTCACTTCGAACACTTCGTTTTTCATGAATGTGAATTGACACGGCTCGCGATGATGCAACATCATATTGGCATAGTAGAACCCCGGTGTCCATAACCAAATATTACCAGTTCCTGCATCGTAAGCGCAATCACCTACGACCGCAGTATCGTCTGTGAAAACTACCGGGGCTTCTGTAGCAATTTCCTGCGGTTCCGTAGAAAACACATGGATATACGTATATGCAAAATTGCCAGTATCACCTTTGTCTCCCTTGTCGCCTTTTTCACCCTTATCGCCTTGGTCGCCCTTATCACCTTGGTCGCCCTTTTCACCCTGGTCGCCCTTTTCACCCTGGTCGCCCTTTTCACCCTGGTCGCCCTTTTCACCCTGGTCGCCCTTATCACCCTGGTCGCCCTTTTCACCCTGGTCGCCCTTATCACCCTGGTCTCCTTTGTCGCCTTGGTCGCCCTTATCACCCTGGTCGCCCTTTTCGCCTTGGTCGCCCTTTTCGCCTTGGTCTCCCTTGCAACCTTTTGGTCCATGGACAACACAGCATCTTCCGTCGCGACCATCGCGACCGTCTCGGCCATCGCGACCATCTCGGCCATCGCGGCCGCATTGAAAATGCGAATCTTCATAGCAGTGTTCATGTGGGTCATGGCAAGGGCTTGGAGGACGAGGAGGTGTATTGCAGCTCACGTCGTATTCATTGCAACTAGCATCACGAATCAAAGTCAAAACGTCTGTATCGGACATAATATAGTTTAGCCTGACAAATAAAATAATACAAACATTTTAACTAATGTCGCTGCATAATATGCAGTGATGCGCATTTCCGCCAATACTAATACATCTTAAATATATTTGCGGTATAATAAAAAATATGGAATGTGGATTAATGTTATTACTGAAATGTCATCAATAGCGATAGTGGGTCATAAAGGATATATTGGTTCTTTTTTGGATATTCGATTGAGTCCGGCTGGAAAATATGACCATAACGACGGCGATAGGGAGGTGTTTCTGGAGAGTGTGCATTTATACGACGTGGTAATTTATTTAGGTGGTTTAACTGGTCGCAAATCTTGTTCTGACCGTGCATCGTTCAATGAGAATGTGGAAGATGTGATGGATATTGCGTATCACATGAAGCGTGGTGCGTTGTTGATATATGCCAGTACCGCGTCATTGTATGAAGGGTTCGGTGCATCTGAACCGGATGAAACCGCTCTATTGAATACACAGTTGTTTGACAATTACACGTATTCGATGTATTTGCGCGAGAAAAATCTGCAAACACTGAGCCACATACACACAATTGGTCTTCGTTTGGGAACCGTGATTGGTCTTTCTCCCAATCAACGCCGCAATTTGGTGCATACCGCCATGTTGCGTCAAGCGGTATTGAATGGTGTTGTTCATGTTTTTGGCGCGAATCAGAATCGCGCAATTGTCTGGACGGAAGATTTGTATCGCATTGTGAGAGCCATTATTGACAAAAAGGCAGACTATGCTTTTGGGAAACACACCATATATAATGTAGCGTCATTCAATTGCACTGTTGCCAAAATTGCGAATCAGTTGGCGTGTATGACCGGATGCAACACATTGTTTGAAGCTGACGATGAGACTGTGAAATACAATATCGGGTTTTCTATGAACACTGCGAAGATTCAGAAAGAGCTCGGTCTCACCTTTGATTGCACGAACAAGACGTTGTTTGAAGATTTGATGCGCGATTTGCAGCATGTGTGCTGGTCGCCGGAATATCTTCGCAAATGGGAAACTGTGCCGTGCCGTGTCTGCAAAAAAGAGGAACATATGCGGCTTATTTACAATTTCGGCAATCAACCGAATGCGAATCATTATTTGAAAGACCCTGCGGCGCAATTGCCCGAATATCCGCTGCAACTCTGTGTTTGCACTTCGTGTTGGCATACGCAGATACCTTACACTATACCTCCGGACCAAATGTTCAGTGATTATGTATATTTGAGCGGAACCAGCATGACCATGCGCGACTTTTTCTCCGATTTCGCGGAAAAGTCGATAGAAAAAACGGGAAAACCCGCTGGAACTGTCCTCGAAATCGCATGCAACGATGGCTCACTGTTGAACCAATACAAATCGCGAGGCTGGAAAACATATGGATATGACCCGGCGCGTAATCTGCATGCAATTAGTAGTGCAGCCGGACACGATGTGACTGTGGGGTTCTGGGGACAGGACCCCATTCCTGAGTATCCCGAGCTCGATTTGATTGTGGCGCAAAACGTGTGCGCACACGTTCCCGACCCGGTCGCATTTTTGAAGGCGTGTCAGAAAGTTATGGGAGCTAACACAACGCTGTATGTTCAGACTTCTCAGGCGAACATGATAGAGTTAGGACAGTTTGACACTGCGTATCATGAGCACATGTCTTTTTTTACGGTGAATTCAATGAAAGTCGCAGCGGAGATGGCGGGATTAGTGTTGTGTGATGTGGAGAAAGTTGCGGTTCATGGGACATCGTATGTTTTCACTCTGCGGTTGCCTTCCAGTGCCGGAAATAGTGATATTACTCAGAGTTGCATTTATCAGTATGAACAGACGATTGGTTTGTATGACGAATTATTGTATTACGTCTATGTGGAGAAAATCAAGAGACTTCGTGTTTGGTTGTTGGATGAGGTCAAAAAATTGGCTCCTCAAACCAAGATAGTGGGTTATGGCGCTGCGGCCAAAGGAATGACGATTCTGAATTATATTGGCGGTATTCGGGAGATGGAGTATATTGCGGACGATTCGCCGATAAAACATGGATATTATGCTACCAACAATTCGTATTTAATTACGCCTCCATCGAAGCTGGCAGAGCACGATGGTCCGATGACCGTAATCGTGTTTGCGTGGAATTTCTTGCCCGAAATAAGCGAAAAAATAAAGCGCATTCGCTCTGGAAAAGAGACATATCTATTAGCACCTTATCCACGCAATACAATGTTGCATATCTCTCCCGAAGGTGAAATAAGAAAGGTGTTTGAGGAGATAGATACGCGTTATAATCGCGATAGTTTGTTTCACCGGACCATTCTTGTTTCGCATTTTTACAACGAGGAGTCGTTGTTGGCACAATGGATACGTCATCACGCGCCAATGTTTGATTGTGCGGTGTTGATTAACCACAAAAGCACGGATGCGAGTGTCGCTATTGCAAAGAGAGAGATGCCGGAATCGTGGAATATAGTGAATACTTGGCTGAGTGATTTTTGCGCGATGAATACGGATATTGAGGTGTCGGGATACGAGAATTCGTTCAGCAACAATGATTGGCGGTTGGCTCTGACCACGACGGAATTTTTATTTACCACGGGGTTGCGTCGCCGCGAAAACACAGTGTTTTCGAAATTGGGAGCGGCGGATGCAATACGTATATCATCTGTTTCATTGATTGATTCAGAACAGAGTCGAATCAATCCGAGTGCGTCTATTTTGCAACAGAGAAATAAGTATTATTTCGACGACAGTTCTGACCAGACAGAAGAGCAACGTTATTTGAGTAATCATTACAATCGTTTTATGCATAGAACTCGAACAATGACAAATCCATATGTTTTGGGTCGGCATCAGTTCCGGCATCCGTCGGTGGATAAACCGTTGTTTATCATGAAGATGTTGTTTTCGCCGTACCCCGAGTTTTATGCGCGCAAATTGCAGATACGGAACCGTATGGCTCAGTCGAATATTGACGAAGGATGGGGGTTTCAGCACATGATGGATTTCGAGGAAATGCGTAAAAAATATGAGAGACTGACGACGTATCCTCTATCGGATTTGAGTTCTCTCCCGGACCAATTGCGGTTTTTTAATAAATATATGATTGGAATATCATCGGGAGGAGAGCAGATATTGTATGGTATATATAAGAATCTGTTTCCTTCAGAAAATTGATTGTGTAAATGATTATTTTATTGAGCAAATAATCATATGATATTTTATGTAAGATGTCGATGTCGGTGTCGTCGCAAAATATGCGCATAGCCAATATTTGTTTGTTTTTGGAATCAAGATGGAACACAGAAATCGCATATCAATGCGAATCCTGTCTGGAATACGCATACCTTTGCACCATTACATGCAGAGACGGATACGTGTCCGACGAAGATTTAGCTGCAACCAGCCGGCGACATATGAAACTGAAAAAGAAGAATATGAACGTATATAAAGCTTTGAAATGAATTAATAAAAATTCCGTCAGAATGTCATTAGCATTTCATCGAATATCACAATGCAAGAATAAATTAAAGGTGTTTAAGTCCATGGGAATTGAATTATGCGATGTCTCGCTGCGAGATGGATTGCAGACGGAGAACCCGAAGCATTGGACTACACTGAAGAAAGAGCGATTGTGTTTGAGTATAATGCAGAGACCTGATAAGCCGTCTAAAATCGAGGTGGGTTCTCTTGCGAGTAAGAATGTGTATCCCATCATGATGGATACGAGAGAAATCCACGAATATGCGACTGAAGTGAATGAGGTAAGAGGTACTTCGATTGAGCCGTTTGTGCTGGTTCCATCTTTTTCCAAGTTATCTCTTGCGTTGGAATCTGGGTACAGACACTTGTCATTTATATCGAGTGCGAGTGATGCGTTTCAGATGAAGAATACGGGTTTCTCGGTGGACCACAACTTGGTGGAATTGAGTATGGCAAGTAAATTTCTGAGAATTTATGCTCCGGAAACGCGGACCAAACTGTATTTGTCGTGTATAACGGAATGTCCGATTTTGGGCCCGTTGTCAAAGCAGACGGTTTTGCTGAATACGATTCGGCATTTGTCTTTGGATTTTGACGAGTTGTGTTTATCGGACACATGTGGCACGATGACGGCAATGGAATTTGCCGAAATTGTGGAAAATTTGTCGTTGTGTGGCGTGTCATTGGATAAACTGTCTTTGCATTTACATGTAGATGAGTCGAGTGCTGATGAGGTGGATAAGATATTGCGGTATTGTTTTTTGCGCGGAGTCAGGATGTTTGATGTGAGCAGTTTGGACACGGGTGGATGCAGTCGCACTATTGCAAATGGGAAGACGAAGCGGAATTTATCTTATGATATGTTTTTTGGGAGTCTGGAGAGATATTTGTCTGGGCGTTGAGTCGGCCTTCACTGATGATATGGATGTTATAATGAGCATGTGTCTGATGAACAACTGGGTTGGTCATTAAATCTAACTTTCTTGCAAGATGTGCAACTTCCACCTTGCGTATTTACGCTACTTCCTCCGAAAAAATACATGATGACTAATAAAGCCGCAACACCTAAAATAACGAACATAGGGGTATCCATTTTATTTCCGGTATATCATAGTCGCGAGGTTTTTATTTGGTCCATCATTTCGCGCACTGATTCCTTGATGTGTTTTGCCCCGTATTGCGCAGAAACCAACGTGTCCAAGCAGTTATTTGAACGACCCGCTGCTAAGATAGCGCGTTGTTCTTCCATCGTGAAATTGCGCCATGTAAATGCCGGATTCACTATGTCCCGATACATTTCCAATATTTCGTTGTGTGAAATCAGCCCTGGATTACAGAGATTCACTGTTCCAGTTCGGCCTTCACATATCATCTTATGCATGATTGGCAACAATTCGGGCAACACTGTCATGGAATTGGGCACGGAACAAACACGTTCATAATTCACGATTTTGGTGATGAAATTACGGGGGTTAATATCTCCCGTAATCGGCATGCGGATTCGCACGTTCAACACGTTGTTTGCATAAAGATGCATTAAACGGTCGGTATATCCCTTCACCACCGAATAACTCGACCCGAAGAAATTTGGCTGGTCGGATTCAGTGAATCCGGTTTCTTCGCAGCCGAATGGATGTTCGGCATCATATTCGAAAATGCAGCCTGTGCCCAAATAGGTGTAATGGAATCCCATGTCCGATGCGAGTTTGGCCATTGCCATGGGTGCAAACAGGTTATCGCGTACATTTTCGACTAATTTTCCAGGCTGTTCTAAGTAATCAATGGTATTAAAGGTCTGTTCTCCCACGGTTCCGTGTGTGCGACCAATGAAGGAAACTACGTGGGTGGGTGTGCATTGATTGATTTCCGATTTGACCGAATCCAGGTCGTCCATGCGCGACTCACCTAAAATGATGGTGTCGTTTGTTGATTCCAAAAATTTTACGAATTGAGAACCAATCCATCCCTTCCATCCATACACAAGTATCTTGTTATTCATTTGTCCTTTGTTCCAATATAAATAATACAATAAAGTATTATTATATACTTTTATCTCCCGAATGTCGTATAAATCTTTGTTGATAACTGGAGGATATGGATTCATTGGTTCGCATTTCATCAACAATTACTTCGACCACAATTTGGATTGTTTCATTGTGAATTTAGACGCAATGTATTATTGTGCGAGTGAAAACAATGTTCGACCTGATATTCGCGAATCCGGGAGATACAAGTTTGTGAAGGGGAATTTGTGTAATGAAGACCTTTTAAACGAGGTGTTGCGCATATACAACATTGATTGTGTTATCCATTTTGCTGCACAAAGCCACGTGCAGAACTCGTTTGACACCGCATTGCAATATACCAAGGACAATGTATTGGGCACACACACACTATTGCACTGTTGCAAAGAATATGGCAAGGTCGCCCGATTTATTCATGTCAGCACAGATGAGGTATATGGTGAGTCTATGTTGGATGAGAATGAGCCCAAAAAACACGAGGCGAGTATTCTGTGTCCCACGAACCCGTATGCTGCTACGAAAGCTGGCGCGGAACTTTTGGCGCAAGCGTATTACAAATCGTTTGGTATGCCGATAATTATAACGCGGGGAAATAATGTGTATGGTCCGAATCAGTATCCTGAGAAGTTGATACCTCTGTTCATCAAACAGTTGCGAAATGGGAATTCCGTTACGATTCAGGGCGATGGGTCGAATGTGCGGGGGTTTTTGCATGTGTATGATGTGTATCGCGCATTTCTCTGTGTATTGGAACGTGGTCAAGCAGGCGAAATATACAATATTGGGGCGGATGAGGATGCGGAGTATAGTGTGATGGATGTCGCGAGGGAGTTGATACAACGATTATATCCGGGAGAGAACATTGATAAATGGGTACGATATATTGCGGACCGTCCGTTCAATGATAAAAGATACTATGTTAGTAATGACAAGGTTAAAGCGTTGGGATGGAATATAACGATAGATTTCCAAACGGGATTGGACAGTTTATGCAGCCAATAAAACATAAAGATACAGTTATTGTATTTCCCAAGTGATGGATGAAATAATAAAGAAGGTTTTTCATTATATAAAATCGGAGGACCGCTACTTGATAGCAAAATGGTGTGAGGAATTGCCAGTGGAAGAAATGATGCATAAAACGTATGAATTATCGAATGAGTATATGAGCGACAAAATCCGGCACAAAATCGAAAAGAAGCCCGATTATATCTCCCGAATTATCGCCAAGAAAACAAATGCAAATGAGAAACGGACGTATGTCGATATTGGTGGCGGCAATGGAGATGTATTGTCGTATATTCGCGAAAATGTCGTGGGAAATGAGCAGAGCGACCAGAACAATTATGTGTGTGTTGAATCCAAAATCGATTGGGCGGAACCGTATCCGTTCAGCAACACGAATATTCGGTATGAATTCTGGGACAACCAAACTGTGAATGTCCCGTCAAATTTTGCGCATGTTGTGCTGTGTATGGTGTCGCTACATCACATGGATGACCAAACAATCCTGTGTGCATTGCGTGAAATGCGTCGCATTTTGTGCAAAGGCGGAGTGTTGTTGCTTAAAGAGCACGATTGTTATGACGGCGAAGTAAAAAAACACACGGTTATTGAGCATCATTTGTATCATGTCCGTGCTATGAGTATGAAAGGCGAGCCGTTGAATGTCGCTGAATACTTGCGCACGTCGGTGTTTAATTTCAAACCTCGGGTGGAATGGTTGCGATTGTTTATGCAGGAGGGTTTCGTATTGCGTGGCTGGAAAAATCGCATATTGGGTTCTTATCCTCTCCCGAATGCGACGCAATTATTTTGGGGAATATTCACGACTGGTTGAGATGTTCTTTTGCGTAAAAAACTTACATGTGATTTTTACCGTTAATGAAGCGTCGATAAACGGATAAATTCAGCTCTTTCATTTGGCAGCATTTTGTTCCATAGAATATAGTTGGCATCTTCGCAAGTTAATGTATCCAGTTTGTCCAAATATGTGTCGCAGTCACTGATGGGGGTAGGTTCTCCCCGGTTGATATAGTCCATGAATCTTTTAGTGAAGCCGGATATTGAGGGTTGATAGTTGTTCATATGTCGCAGAATGTTGTTGTTTAGCCATCCATCTGCTTCAGATGGTTCTCCTGGATACATCGCTTGGTATTTGGAGCGAATGATGTTGAATGAGCGGTCTGTGTCGGTATCGGATTGCATATTAATATCAAAAGGTTGGTTGTATTTGATATTAATTTGGCTTAGCAAACATATTTCAATTTTGTGATAGATATAGAGATATTGCATGTGTATTCAATATCTGTTTCAATGGAAGTGATTAAAATATCGGATAAGAAGGTGGTGGAATTTTACAAGGCTCACCCGGAGTTGAATATTGTGTCGATGAATCTCATCTTCATCGATATATTGGAGAAACTATCGACGAATTTGGTCGCGAATGTGGAAACAACTGTGTCGCAACAGATATTGGGCATTGTTAGTGATATGCGCACTGATATAAAGCAATTACAGACCGGTATATTAGCTCGTTTGCACGAAATAAAGCGCGAATATATTGACGATATCAAAGTTTTGCTGACAAATACGGACCTTACAATACAGGAAAAGGTGGCGCATTCTCTCGAGCGCAACATGGATGCTTTGACCACGAAAACCACGATGGCGATAAATGACGTGATTCCGGTCAAAAGTGCGTCGGCAATCGAAGATGTGGTTAAAAAATATGCGGACCGTATTACGCGTGAGACCGCGGCATTGATAGCGAAACCGAAGGAGGATAGTTCTTCGCAAAAGCGCGAATCGTTGGAGCAAATTGAGACGGCATTTTCGTCGATGATAACGGCTGTGCAGACACTGACTAACACTGTGAATATGAATGAATCTCGCAGTGTGGCGTCAATGCAGACGATGCATGACCGTATAGGCTTGCAGAAGCAGTCTCAAGACGCGATGTTTTCGGAGTTGGGTTCGTTTTTGAATAAGTATAAGAATAATTCGTCGGTGAAAGGAGCTGTGTCTGAGACGGAGTTGTATTACATGTTGCAGCAGGTGGAGCCTTATGCGGAAATTACGCGTTGTTCGGGAGAGACTGCTACCTGTGATTTTCGTATGCGCCGGCTGAATGCGTCAAAGCCGGTGATATTGTTTGAGAGTAAGGATTATGCTGCGTCGGTGAATACGGAAGAGGTGTCGAAGTTTGAGCGGGATTTGCAGATGCAGAAATGTCATGGTATATTTGTGTCGCAGAATAGTCCGATAACGTTTAAGGAGAATTTTCATGTGGATATAATAAATGGTATAATACATGTGTATTTATCGAATGTGAAGCATGATGTGGATATGTTGAAAACGGCGATATCGATAGTAGATAATTTATCGGCTCGGTTGGATATAACAATGAAGAAGGCGGAGGAAACATGTATGTTTTTGACGCAGGAAGAGTTGTCGGACATTAAGAATGAGTATATGATATTTGCTACCAAGCGCTTGGAGATGGCGGAAACAGTCAAGGTGTTTGCGAAACAGATGTACGACAAGCTGGACGAAATCCACATGCCGCAAATGCAGCGAATCACTGGTGTATCATCACAAAAGACCGGAATCCGCTGTTCGATATGTAATAATTTTTGGGCAAAAAATCAGAGTAGTTTGAGTGCGCATAAACGCCGGTGTGCGAAAATGCATGGATACACAGAAGACGATGCTACCGTGGAAGAGGACTCTACAGACCCTGATAATCATGAACAAGAACATACCAAGTCTCAACCCGAGACTCAATGTGCGAAAGTGAAAGTGGTGAAAGCGAATCGGAAAATAAAAACGGCGCTTTAGTATATATCAATGTCATCACTATCAGAACAAGACGCCGTAAAACTTATCACAAGCAACAGTATTAATGACCCATATCATCGCGACTATGTGGTTGGCCAATCAAGTGCAGTCCGAGCGCATGATATAGGTGAATTGTATGACCGTCAGACAACAGTCGCATTCATTACTATGACTGCTTGCATCACTGCCATTATTGCGGCGATTGTAATTACCGGTAGAAAATAAACCCACACAAAACCGTTAATCATTATATTATTTGTCAAATGATATAAAGACCTAATAATAGTCCGGCAATTATATTACCGTACTATCAATGTTATGTGTTATAGGTTAAAAAGTTTGCAACAAATAGCCATAGTATGTATGGTGTTAATATTAGCCCGGCCGTTTTGTTTATCTCGTAAAATAGGGTTGCAATATAGATTGCAGATAATGCTAATATAGCTAAGCTGGTTAGAGAAAGTGTTTTGTTTGGAAAATATACGAATAATGGCCACCATACTATGAGTCCTGCAAGATGAATGTAAAAAATGCGAATGGCCCATGTTGCATTTGATGTTTTGATTGAATGTATGAGATAAGACGAATACCCCAAAATGGCGTATAGTATTGGCCAAACAATACTAAATACGATTGCGGGAGGATTGTATTTGGATTTAACAACCGGTATTTTACTTTTTGACACGAGAAGACCGGATGACATTCCAAGAACTAATGGTCCAAATAAAACGAATAAATCTTGTGGGTTCATTATACTATATAGCATATTATAGTGTGCATGAGAGAAAAAGAGGAATGTTATTCTTTCAAGGATTCTGGGTATCGGGGGGCGAAGCCCCCCTCCAAAGACCCAAACAATGGGGTTTATCTCCCGAATATACTGTTTTGTATTGCATGTAATACACCCAATTGTGCATATTATAGTGTTTCTTAGGATGTATATTCGGGAGAGAAAAAGAGGAATATTATTCTTTCAAGGATTCTGGGTATCGGGGGGCGAAGCCCCCCTCCAAAGACCCAAACAATGGGGTTTATCTCCCGAATATACTGTTTTGTATTCCATGTAATACACTTCCAAAGACGCAAATAATTAAAATTGAAATTGTTTTTTGTGTCTGATAGAAACAAAAACTAAAATACATAATAATGTTCATTCTTGCCTTATTATTTGGTGTTGTAATTGTAGAAGTATTATTTGTAGAATATATGTTATCAAAATTTACAGGGCATTCTGATAAAAATATCAAAGAAATGGAAGAAGGAATTTCAACCAAAAATAAGATATTTATTGCATTGAATGACCAAATAATTTCAGACATAAATGTGTTAAATTATACAGCAACTCGTTTGAAAGAAAACATGTATAGTATGTTTATACCTCGCAGATTAAATCAGCTCGATATATTAGCAGATGAATTGAATAATATTTGATAAAATGTAAGTATAAGTTTATGCCAAGAAAATTAAAGTAATTTTTACAGTTTTTTGTTTAAAAATTAAAGTAAAAAAATCAATAATATTTGGTAGTTAATATTTTTAAAGTAATTTTAAAGTAATATTAAAGTAAAAATATTAATATTATTTATTGTTAGTATTTTTTAAAGTAATATTAAGTTTTATATAAGTAAAATTAAAGTAAATTATGAAATAAAATATCTAAATACTAATTTAAAAAGTAATATAAAGAAAGTAATTTAAAAATTTATGTTTATAATTTTTCAGTTCCAAAAAATATGAGAAAAAAATGAAAAACATACAAAAATATACACGCAACTTTGTTGCAAGGTGAAACCTGTGTATATTTTTGTATGTTTTTCATTTTTTTCTCAT
>JACCDO011643942.1_pt1 | contig 18658 bp, 20 predicted proteins | sample 7446101 | NCBI WGS metagenome assembly JACCDO01 (sample SAMN15323440, study PRJNA562643) | freshwater metagenome | isolation source: river surface water | place: USA:Blue River Watershed | collected 2017-08-16 | reverse complement strand
TTGTATCATCATTTTTTTATTTAAATACTGATAATTCTTATTTTTGTATTATTAAGAAATATGATACCGACTTATATAAATACTTTAATATACTTGAAAAAAATAATAAATTAATGACTTTAGATACGATTATTAAGATATATTATACTATTATTTCATCCATTAAGGAAATGAAAAATAATAATGTTATACACACTGATTTAAAACTGGAAAATACTGTATTAAAAATAGGTAATGATTTAAATATTGATGAACTTAAAATAATTGATTTTGATTTATCTGTTTTTAATGATGAAAATAATGGATTTACTATAGAACACGCGCCATATAAGAAGATTTTATTAAGCAAGAAAAATAGGGGAACAAAAACTTATATGAAAAATTGTGATAAAATTAGTTTTCATAATGATTTATATAGTTTAGGAATTATTGGTATTGTATTACTATATAAAACAATTAAAATGATAATTTTTAATTATAATGTATATTCAAGTACTTTAGAACATAATACAAAACTTATTATTAAGACGAAAAATATATATAAAGAAATGAGCAAATTAAGAGATAATATAACAGATAGTAATAATAAGATAAAATTATTAAATTTATGTATAGAGTTTTTTTCAAAACTTAAGAAATTAAAATTTAATAAATGTAATTTTTATAATGATCTAGATAAACTATATGCTTTTAAAAATATTATTATTGATTGTTTAAATGAAAAATATGATATTGAAAATTTATATGAAAAACATAAAGAAATATTTATTTTTTAAATTTTTTTTAACTTTATTCAATTATTTTTATTTTTTTACTATATATTAATGTATTAAACTGTATAAATTAATATTAATGCGTTATTTTGTGTGTGTTAACTATTTTTTATTTTTATTTTTTTTAATATTTTATTTTTTTAATTTATTAAAAAAAATATATTGTGCATATATATAAATGTCAATTGTTAATAATCTTACAATTTCAGGCTTCAAGGTTCTCGGTTCTGACTGTGATGGGTCAGACTTCATCAATACTGATATCTCAAGTAGTAATATTTACACATATCAAGCAGCTGCTATTGCTAGTAGTTTGAGTCAAACTATCTATTTAGCTAACGGTAGTGCCAGAGGTGGTGCTAAAACTGTTGATACTCTTTCAGTCATGGTTAATACTGCTGATTCTAGTGATAGAGTTGAAATCAACGGCTACGTTGCTACTCGTGGTGTAGGAAGTGGTGGTTCTACTGCCGGTGGTTATGTTATTAACTGGGCTGTATGGGCTTCTCAATCTACTGGAAGTGGTGGTGTTCCAAGTTCTACTGCTTATGGAAATACTCCTGCATACTTTCTTACTTCTGGTTCTGGCGGTTCTTACAGTTTAAATCAAGTAAAGATTGCTGCTACTTACAATACCAATAACTCTTTAAGTGTTTCTGAAGGATCTAATACTCTTATTATTGAAATCTGGAATGCTGCTAGAACTACTAAGAAAGCTACTCTTACATATTACGTTGTAATTGTTTCTAGTAGTACTAGATTGTCTTCTTTAATTCCTACTTTGAGCCCCAGTGTTATTGTTCCTGGATATTCTTACAGTCCCGCTTTCGACTCAGATTATTGTGCTTACAATAGTCAAATTTATATTTTGAATGTTGATCCTTCTGCTACTTCTATGACTTTGACCCCTACTACTAGTGTAGCTGGTACTGGAGCTGTTATTAGCATTACTACTCCTTCTGGAAGTGTTCTTGCTCCTCTTTTGTCTGGACAAACTTCTTCCAGCTTTGCTATTGCTGATAATGATTCCGTCAATGTTTCAGTAACTGCTCCTGATGGAACTACTGTTCAACAATATGTTCTTAGTATTCAATCCGATGTTAGTGGCAATGATTTGAGCGGTGCTGTATTTTCTTATTACTCCACTCCTAGTACTACTGTTGCTTTTGATGCTACTGCCCCTGCTTGGTTGAGCTCTATTAATCCTAGTACTAGTAATTTATCAACTTACACTCAATTCAGTTATTTAAATACTATTTTTAATGCTACATATGGTTTGTCTGTTACTTTAACTGCTGTTGATTCCGGCTCTTCTGTAGCTGTTGGCAGTGCTACTCCTGTTCTTAGTTCTGGAACATTCTTGATTCCTTACAGTTCATTAGTTCAAGGAGCCCAAAATGTTATTGTTTGCAGTTGTATTTCATCCACTGGTGTTGTTAAATTGTATAACTTCAATATTTGGTTAGCTGGTAGTGACACAGTCAATGCTGGAGAACTTGCTAATATTTCATTTAATAGCTCTCAAGCTATTATTGATCCTAGTAATCCTTTTGTTGCTTCTAATATTTTTACTGCATCATCTCTTGCTGGAATTACTATTGGATCTGCTGGTCTTCCTATTTACACTGTATATGTTGCTCCATCAAGTACCTATACTTCTCTTGTTGTTAACTTAACTTACACTGATAATGGTTCTAGATTTTCCACTAACCAAGTATCAACTTTATCATCAACTCTTGCTCCTACTGGTTGGATTCCTACCACTCCTGACGTTAATTTAAATGCTAACACAACTACTGATAACTGGACTTTAGGAGGCTCTAGAAGTGTTACTAAGAATATTAATGTTGGTGTTCTTACTCCTGGAACTACTGAATATTTATTAGTTGCTTCTCACTTGCCTGGAAGTAGTCTTTACTATGGATATGCTCTTGAATTTGTTACTCCTTATGCAAGTTTGTCTGCTCTCAGTTTAGCATCTTATGAAACTGGTGCTCCCATTAATTTAAATCCTTCTTTCAACTCTATAGTTGAATCTTACACTGCTTATATTGGAACTGCCGCTAATCCTACTAATTATGTTAATTTAACTACTTTATTTGGTTCTGGTATTGTTGCTGATTGGAGTATTACTGATCCTGGTACTGGTGTTGGTGCAACCCCATATGATGTTGATAATAATTTAACTTCTGGAAGCCCTCTTACAATTAATTTAGGATCTCTTGCTTCTTCATATATTCTTTATGTTAGATTATGGAATGCTTCATCAACTGGTACTCAATATGCTTATTATACATTGAACTTATTAAATGTTGATCAATCTTTGTTGTTATCTGGATTAACTGTTTATCAACAAGTCGCACCTAGTAGTACTACTGGTCTTTATCCAGTTCCTACCACTACTACTGCTTTGAGCCCCGTTTTTGCTTCAGGTACTTTTGTTTACAATACTCCTGTTCCTAGTTTGTATGCTTCCATTAGACCTCAAGTTAATAACCCTGGTGTAAAGACTATTAGAATTTCTCTTAACGGAGCTACTCCTGTTGTAGTCATTTCTGGTTCTTACTTTAACTTCCCTATGAATGCTAGAGAAATTGCTGCTCAAATTACCATTACTGATAACCTTAGTCCTGCTAACAGTAATTCATACTTGGTATTTATTTACTCAAATAGTAGTGACTTGAGCTTGTCTTTAGCTAGTTTTAGCGGTATTTTAAATACTTCTTTTAGTCCTGCTTTACCTAATGGTGTTACCGTAACTGCTCCCCTTACTGTTATTAGTGGTAGCTCAACTGATGTAACTTGCACTAATGCTCCTGTTTCTTCTACCACATTTACTGGAACTCCCAGACAAGCTGGAACATCTATGTATTTATCTACTCCTGTTGGTTTTGAACCCTTAGCTCCTGGTGTTGCTTCATCTGTTATTAGTCTTGTTCCCGATTCAGCTATTACTGTTCCTGTTTGGATGTATGCTAATGATAATACTTCTACTGGAACATTCAACTTTAAAATTACTCAAATTGCTGATACCAACTCATATTTGTCATCTATGGTTCTTTCAAATTGCTCTAATTTCGTATTCAATCCTACCACCCAAACTTACACTGGTATTATTTTAGTTGCTCCTAATACTTCCTTCACCTTTACTCCTACAAGTGCCAGTACTAATGCTACTATGACTTATACATTTAATGGTTCTAGTTCCGCAACTGTTATTTCTGGAGCTTCTGTTAACCTTACTTCCACTAACTTCTTGCCATCAACCAATCTTTTGAGCATCTTTGTTACTCCTCAAGCTGGTCCTGTTAGAACTTACACATTCACTATTGTTAGAGATGCTAACTACTACCTTTCTAATCTTAGAGTTTACACAAGTTTGACTGATGCTCAAGCCACTACATCTTCAACCCTTACTGGTGTTGCCATCAACCCTAGTCCTTTCAGTGCTACATTCTACACTTACTCCGCTGAAGTTATTGCTACTGTTGATACTGCTTACGTAGTATTATCTAAATCTCCTGAATCTAGTATTACCATGACTAATGCTACATCTAAGGGATTGAACTTGTCTGGAGAACAAGTTTGGGCTGTTCCTGTTCAAGTAACTACTACGCCTCAAAATACTCTTGTATACTCAATTAATCCTTCTGCTATTACTGTTTCATATGGAGTTCAATCATCTGTATACAACCTTGCTATTGTTAGACAATATCCTGTTGCTACTATGGCTTCATTCTCATTGTCAACTGGAGGTGTAACTATTCCTTTGAGAAACCAATTAGGAGTACCTACTACTTTTGATCCTCTTGTATTCACATACACTATTTCCCCTGTTTTCTCTGGCTCTGTTGATGTTTCTATTGTCGGACAAGGATACAACACATATTACCTTAACGGATCTCCTTACTACGTTCCTGTTAGTGTTGTAATTGATACTACTCACCCTATTGTAGTTAGAGTTGTTAACAATGACGGATCTTCATCTCTTTACCAAGTTTCTCTCCTCTAAATGTTCTTTTTAGCAAAAAGAACTAAAAAAACGTTGGATTTTAGCAAAAAACTAAAAAAATTAGATTTTTGGTAATTTACAGAAGTAAATAATTTTTTTACATAATATTATTAAAATCGTTTTAATAATATTATTTTTTTTATAATATAGATTATATTATGATTGATTATAGTGTTGAATTAAATACAAGTATTGATGATAAAAATATGTTAAATATTAATATAAAATTATTTGAGAAAGATACAAATATATTATTTTTAGAAAATAATGTACTTGTTGATACAAATAATGAGATTATTGTTAGTAATTTTAAAAATTTTATAAGAGATATTAAAAAAAATAGAGATAGTTATGTTGTAATTCCAAATATTTTTCTAAATGCAAAGTTTTCATATTACAATTATTTTATTATATTTAAATTTAGTAATGAATATAACTCATTATTATTCAAAATTGAGGCAAATGATAGTATCAAAAATGCCTTTTATCATATTGAAGAATTACTAAAATAATTATCACGCCTCTTAAATTAAATCACTTTTTCAAATTAATTTTTGCAATTTCTTTTTCAAATTAATTTTTGCAATTTCTTTTTCAAATTACTTTTTTTGCAATTTCTTTTTCTAAGTTTTTTGTAGTTCTTTTTTCTAAAAAGAACATATATGGAAAATTTTAGTTTGTGGACTAAAGAAAACATTACTGACATTATTTTTAATTTTAATAAAAATAATGCTGAATTATTAAGAAACTTTATTAATTGGTATAATTCTGGTGATAATTATATATATATTTTGTCTAATCGTGAATTTTATTCAACAGAATGTTTAATATTATTACAAAGTACTATTAATTCATTTATTCAAACAAAAAATAATGATTTAGATGAATCATTTATTGAAGAAAAGGTTGTTGAAGAAAAAGATAATTTAGAAAAAAACATTCCAGAAGAAAATAATGATGAACAAAAAGAATATTTAAAAGAAACAATTATTAATGAAAACGATAGTGATGAATATGTTATAAATGATGAATATTATTCTAATAAAAATGAAGTTGTTAAAGATTTAGACGAAGAAATTTCTAAAGATTTAGATCAAGTTATTAAAGATATAGATGATGTTACTAAAAATTTAGATGAAGAAATTGAAGATTTAAATGAAGACAATACAGAAGAAGTTGATGATACAGAAGAAGTTGACGATGAACCAGAAGAAGCTGATGATAAGAACGATAATTTAATAATAACTAAATTTTCCAATAATGAAATGATGTTATTATTAAATATTTTAGAAGATGATAAAAAAAGATATAAAAAACATAATTATATTATAAGTAAATATAAACAAGAATTACTTATTTCTCGTAAAATAAGTGAAAATATTTGTATGGGAATTACTTCAGGATTATTATTTTATATTTTTTTTAGATTATTATAATATTTTTACTCATTAAATTCGTGATATATAGAATGAATGTCCAAATACTTCATGTGATGAATAATTATGTTCTAAATAAATATTATCAATTACTTTATTTGTTTCAATTCTTAAATCATCTAATGTATCAATTATTTTTTTTATTTCATTTTTCTTTTGTTCATAAGATTTTGTACTTTCACTTACATCGTTAATACTCCATAAAAAGTTTTCAACAATTTCGGTTGTTGAAATTACTACTTCGTAAATTGCTTTTTTTAATGATACTTTTTTATTTCTTGCAAAAAGCATTGATTTAAAATGCTTATCATCTATTTCGTTATATAAAAATCTATAACGAATGTCTTCATTATTTTCATCTGCTTCATTATTATTTATGTATTCAATGTAGGTATTTCTTCTATATTGTCTAAACTCAGACATATGTCTATGAATATATTCAATTTTTTTGTATATAGATGCATCAACATAATTTAAACTTTTCATAAAATGAATAAATGATGGAATATGATTTCTGCAATGATTTGGATTATGCACATAATTATTTAATGCATCTGGATTATTTTGAAAGAAAGCATGAGCATGTGGATTATGAATAATTCCTTGCTCAATAGCTCCAGTAGTCCAACTAAATGCTGTTCCACACATTGTACAAAACATTTGATCACATCCATTTATTTTACTAATGTATTCTGCACAATTTGGACAAGGTTTAGCTTCACTTTTAATTAATTTACAAGTTTCAACTAATTCCGGGTCACATTCATGATCCTTTAGCTTTTCAGTAAAACATTTATTACACACAACTTTATCACATAAATCGCATTGAAAATTATCATTAAGATAACCATTACAATCTTTTTCAATACATTTATGTGTATATTTAAATTTATTTTTAATTACTTTTTCATTTTTGTTATGAATAAAATTATTAAGTTTTTGTATTTTATCATCTAATTCAAATATTTTCATATATAACGCTCTTTTTTCTTCGTTTAATATTTTTATTTCTTTACCTTTACCAATTTTTTGAACCGTAATAGGTAATAAAGTTTGTTGTTTTTCCCATAAAATATTTTCTCTATGTTTTTTATATTTACCTAATCTCCATTTTTTATCAAATGTTTTTATGTATTGGTCATATGGAATTATTGCCCTACATTTCATACAATGTGGTTCAGCACTTTTTGTTAATAAATATGTTTTCATACAATCTGTACAACAATCGAACTTACAACCAAAACAATGAAATTTATTATTATTATCATATTCAGATACACATATATCACAATCCATTTTTAATATATAATAATATATTAACTGTATCTTTAAATTTATAATTTTATAAAAAAAACTTTATACTGTATCACATATTTCAAAAGAATATTCTTTTTGATTATCGTGATAAGGAGATTTTATGGGTTGATTTATATTTGATGGACTAATATTAATATTATTATTAGTATTTTCATCAATTGGAATAATTTTTATTTCTAATAATTGTATTTCTTCATTGTTATTATTAATATTTCTTTTTATTTTAGGATAAAAAAAAGATTTTAATAACATTTTTTACAATTACAGGTGTTTTTATATAAATTGTATATGTATATTTATATATATTCCTTTAATATTATAATTTTTGATAAAAAATTCTTCATTTTTTATTTATGGTGAATAAATGTTTATATACGTATATAAACATATTTATTAAAAGATTAGGGATTATTAATTTTAAAATTATTTAAAATTATTTCTTTCGGCATATAATTATTTTCTAAATAAATATTTTTAATAGTTTCATTAGAACTATTATATAATTCAAATAATATATTAATTATTTTCATAATTTCATTATTTAAATTTTCTTTATTAGAATTTTTAACTATATCAATAATAGTCCATAAATAATTTTCAACAATTTCGCTTGTTGGAATGATTATTTCATATACTGCTTTTTTAAAATTACGTTTTTTAATTCTAGCAAAAAGAACAGATTTAAATTTAATTTCATCTATTTCTTTATTTAAAAATTTAAATCGTAAATCTTCATTTTCATTATTATTGTTATTTATATAATCAAGATATATATCTCTATTATATTGTCTAAATTCAGCAGTATTTCTATATAAATCATCATAGATTTTTAAAATCTTTGTATCAGTAATTTTTGATCTTAACTTATTATATTCATTATATTGAGGTATTGCTGGTCTGCATTGATTATTTTCTCTATTATTATTAAAATAATTATTTAATGCATCAGGATTATTTTGAAAGAAAGCGTGAGCATGTGGATTATGAATAACCCCTCTTTCAATAACTCCAGTATTCCAACTAAACGCAGTACCACATAAGGTACAAAACATTTGGTCACAACCATTTATTTTACTAATGTACTCAGAGCAATTAGGACAAGGTTTAGCCTCACTTTTAATTAATTTACAAGTTTCAACTAACTCTGGGTCACATTCATGGTGCTCTTCTTTTTTAATAAAACACTTATTACATACATTAATTTCACATAATTCACATTGAAATTTTTCATTAAGATATCCATTACAATTTTTATCGACACATTTGTGTGTATATTGAAATTTTATTTTAAATTCTTTAGTATTTTTATTACTAAGAAAATTCTTAATTTGTAACATTTCATTATTCAATTCAAATATTTTATCAGATAACTCTTTATATTTAATTTTCAAATCTTCCAATTCTCTTTTTTTTACAAGTTTATGAACTGAAACTGGCATTAAACTTTGTTCTTTATCCCATAAAACATTTTCTCTATATTTTCTAAATATAGTTAATCTCCAATTTTTATCAAATGAATTGATAAATTGATCATATGGAATAGCTATATGACAATTCATACAACAAGCATCATTTGGTTGACTTATTATATATTTTTTCATACAATCAATACAACAATCAAATTTACAACCAAAACAATGAAAATTGTTTGTTTTATTATATTTTATTACGCACACAGCACACTCCATTTTTTTCAAAAATATTATATTTAATTGAAATTATAATATTTTTTGTCAAATAAAAAAATCATTTTTTTTATTATTATATTCTAAGGTTTTCTAGATTTTAATGTATTATCTAAATTATTAATTTTATTTTCTAATTGTTTTATTTGTTTAGAAATCGTATCATGCCATGGATTTAATATCAATACTTGAAAACTCAAACCTGCTACACCTACAAATAGACCTAATGTTGGAATTCTATACATTCTATAGTTATTATATAGAGTGTTGTCTTTATGTATTATTCATAAAACATATTCAAACTTTTATATATAAAATATGCTTCTTGATTAGTGTATTTTTTCTTTGTTTCATTGTATGGAATGTTTGGAAAATATTTAGGTAAGGCATAAAATTCAAAATTGCCTATTTTAGCAATATTTTTATATGTAATTGAGTTAAAAATATTTGCTAAAACAGATGAATAATATAATGCCATTTGATAATATGTATAAAAAGCAATGTATATATAATTGTTTTGAACCAATGTTTCATATTTATTAGCATAAGCTTGAATATATTGTTTAACAATAGGGTCGCTGTAAAATTGTTCTTTATTTTTGTATGAAAACATTTGTCTTTTAGCATAAAATATTTCATATGCGCTTAATTTATATCTTCTTTTAGTTACTAAATCATAAAATGTATAAAAATATAATTTATTATTAGGTACATAAGCACCTGCATTATCAACTGCAACAATTATATTTTTAAAATAAATTTGTTTTGTTATTAAAAATTTTAAAGCTTCCAAATTTGTTTTTATATTAAGTGGTGTATAATCCATATATTATTCATTTATATAAAAAATTATATAAAATATTATTATCTATTTAAAATTATTTTTATAATAAAAAATAATAAAATATGAAAAAGATTTATATATTACAATTATTAAATAATAAATATTATGTTGGAATTACATCTAATTTAGAAAGACGTATATGCGAACATTTTGATGGAAAAGGTGCTTCATGGACCAAGATAAATAAACCAATAAAAGTTATTGAAACACATGATTATATTACAAAATTTGATGAAGATATATATACTAAAATGTATATGGATAAATACGGTATTAATAATGTAAGAGGAGGTGCTTATGTAAAAGTAAATCTTGATGATATTCAAAAAACAAGTATTATACGAGAATTATGGCATTGTAATGGTTTATGTATGATATGCGGTAAATACGGACATTTTACCGGAACATGTTCTTTTACTAAAAGAACTACAAAACCTTTTGAATTTTGAAGAAATGGTGTAAAAAGAGTTGGATTTTGAAAGGATGAAAAAGAGTTGATGTTATTTCTAAAGAATAAAAAGTATTTGTAGATTTATTTTTTTATAAAATAACTATAAAATCTAAATATAAGTATTATTATGAATAGTTATTTTAACAACATATATAAAGATGGTGATATAAACATTATGAATAAAAATATTACTCAGCGTCAATCATTAGAATATTGTATAGAACAATATAATGGATTATCATTTATGCAAAGAAATAGTATTAGGCACGAATTTATGACAATATTTAAAAAAAATATTTTTTTGAGAATTTTGTCTATAAATAAAATTATTTCAAAACACGATGATACAATCATGGCTGATAAAATATCATTAATAAATTATAAGAGAAGTATTATTGGATACGAATTAGATTATACATTTAGAAAGGATGTATATTCAAAAATTCAAAAGAAAACATTGTTTATACCACTTTATATAAATCCTTATAAACTTGTAAAGTCTATGATATTTTATTATTATTTAGACAAGAAAAATAAAAAAGATATTGAAAATGAGGAACAAATGGAAATTTATTTCAAAGATTATAATAATTATGATTATCAATATATATAAAATAAAATTAATTATTTATAATTTCTTTTTATGTAGATTCGAAAAAAATCTTCTAAAATCCAACAGGATGGGGTGCGGGGCAACCTGGGTTTCCCTGCAGTTATAATTATGATTATCAATATGTATAAAATAATATTTTATTTTTGTATTGATATTTATATCGTTATCATTAACAAAAACTTAAAATCCAACGGGATGGAGTGCGATGCAACCTCGTTTCCATTCTATGATATTTTTCTATTAATTAATTCCTAACATTATTTGTAATTTTCTTTTTACAGCAACTGTAATTAATATTTTATTTCTATCTTCTATATTAGGAAAATTATTTTCTAACCATAAATAGAATGATTGTAATGTAAAAAATAAACTATTTTCGAATAATAATAAAAATTGTCCATATAATTGTATGTTTGTAGTAATATTAAAACGATTTGTTAATCCGTTATTAATATCATCATTCATACCAGGAATTATACCTAATTCCATAGAATTAGAGTTTAAAAATGCTACAAATTCATCTGTATCTATTAAATCAATAGAAATATTTTCAATATCCATTTTATTTATTGGTTTATATATATTGTAATATATGTTTTAGTATGAATTCTTATTGTTATATTTATAATTTAATAAAAAATCATTTTTTTTATTTATAATTTAATAAATATAAAATAATAAATTTATTTATAATAAAGATGAGTGATATATGCCCAGAATTATATACTAAAGAAGCAGAAAATATAATAAAATCAATTAATATACTTGATAATTTTTGCTGTAAAAAAGAACAAAAATATGAAAATATTGCTAATTTATATAAAAATGCTGGAAATTTATATAAAATGAAAGATTTGAAATCATCATATGAATGCTATGAAAAATCATTGTATTATTTCTCTAAAATTCCACGTGAAAATAAAAAAAATATTGCAGATTGTTGTGTTAATTGTGCTTTAACATGTGATAAAGAAAGTCATGAATTAAAAATAAATTATTATATAAAAGCTATTGATAATTATTTATTAGAAGGTTTTATAGATAAATTACCTAAATTTTATGAAAATATTGCTGATATTTATTTGTCAATAAACGATTATGAAAATGCTATTTTATATTATAATAAAGTATGTGTGGAAAATAATAATTACGATACATGTGATACAATTCTAAAAAAAGAAGAAATATATAATAAATTAGGACTTATATACATAATAAATTTGAATGACTATGAAAAAGGATTAGAAATATATAAAAAATATGAATATTTATATAATAAAAATAATGTAAAAGGTAATTTATCTAATCACATAATTGATTATAAAAAATATTTTATTATAACAGTATTATTAGTTTTATTAAAGAATGATTATTCACAAGCACTTGTTTTATTGAGTTATTATGAATCAATATGTAGAAATTTAAAAGATGATTATAACGGAATACGTAGTTTAATTATTAACATTCAAAATTATAATGTTGAAAAATATGATATAGAAAATGATATTGAAAAAAAAGAAAAAATAATTATGTCTTTATGTAATGATTTTATTGGTAGGGGTAATAATATTATAATAAAAAATGTATTAAATAAAATTATATTTAGTATATGTGATAAAAATTTATGATTTCTTTTTATCATAACAAGGTTTACATAATGTTATTTTATCATTTTCTTGATCAAAATCTTTTTTACATACATCACATTTTTTTACTGGTACAGATGTGTTAATAATGTACTCTAAACATGGTTTGCATAGTTTTGCATCAAAATTACCATCATTTATTTTTATAGTTTCGTAACATTCAATGCATACAAAATCTTCTTCTTTGGTGTCCATTTTGTTATTTATACTTATTATTTATAGTTATTATAAATAATAATTTTTTTATAAAAATATATTTCATTTTTTTGTTATACTATTTTGTGGGTATAATTTTTAATTTTTTTTCTAAATATTCACTGGTACTTAAAATATCATATTCAACAATAGTTTTTTTATTTTTTATCATACTTAATACAAAAATAGGTATGTTATTATCATCACCGGCTAAAACAATTTTTTTAATTAAATTTTTATTTGGATTTGATAATTTCATTTTTACTGTATCTTTACATTCAATCCATTTATTTCCTTTAATATTCCAAATATTACCATTTATTCCAACTCTATATGTAATTGGTTTATAAAATGTAGCACTTACTGCTGGTCCAATTCTTTTAGGATCGGTCTTAATTTTTAATTTACTAAAGACTTTTTTTATATTTTTTGCAACTAATTTATTTTTTAAAGGACTATAACATAATTCTTCATTATTGTCATAAATTGTTTGCATAAACTTAAAATCTTGACTCCAATATTTTTCAATTACACCATAATTTATAAAATCAAAAATTCTTGATCTAGAAATGTCATGAATGTTTATAGGTAAATATGAATAATTTAAACTTAATCCATATATTTTTTTTATAAATTTCCAACAATCTGTATGAGTAAAAACTCCGTACAATCCTTCATCATCATAATATGTTTTATTTATATATATATTATTTTCTTTATCTCTAAAAGATATATTACATGATACTTCTTCGCAATTATGAATAATTTTATTATTTGCGCATAAAAAAGTACAATTATTTAACCATTTTGTATTTTTTTCTAATAATTTAATTTTTTTTTCATATAACTTTGGATTTTTTTTGTAAGTCTCGTAAATAGGTTTAAAATAATTTTTAAAATTTTTATCTCCTTTACCACTTTCATAATATTCAATATCTTGTAAAAATACTTCATTAGTATATTTTGGATTACGACATGTATTTCCACACAAAAAACAAAATATGTCCCAACAACCCATATTTTATATATTATATATTTAATTCTATATTTTATTATATATTTTATTATATATAATAAAAATTTTTATATCATATTATTTTATATGGAAGGACCTCCTAAAAATGAACCTTTTGGATTACAAATATATACTTATTATAATCAATATTATGCTTCACCAGCAGTTACACAACAAAGACGAATTATGCGAAATTATTTATCAAATAATCAAGTTATAAAACAATATAATCAAAATCCTTTTTTAGCTAATCCTAATAGAAAATATTATTTTCAAGGAAATAAAATGTTTATTCAAATAGGTAATACTGTTAATCGATTTATTCGAACAGGTTCAGTATGGTGCTATAATACCAAAACTGTTCTTAAACCTGGTGAAACAATAAATGATTACTTGTGCTCACAAATAGTATAAATACTATTTTACGCATAATACTTTGTGCTCACAAATAGTATAAATACTATTTTACGCATAATACTTTAAAATTTTTCTGTTTCAATAGAATCTGGTAATAAATTTTTATTTAAAAAATATGGATATGAATTAATTATTATTATTCCATTATTTGTATGATTTATAGGATATTCTTTTATTAATATTTTTTTTAATGAATTATTTTTTATTTCTAATGTTTGATACGGATTATCAAATATTATATTATCAAATATTATGTTATTACTAATTTTATGATTAAAATTATTAAAAATTATTAAACAATCTTTAATTTCTTCTTTTTCTTCAATATTTATTTTTATTTTATAACAACAATCTTTATTTGTATAAAATCTATAAATAGTTTCATTATTATTTATATTTAATTCATTATTTGTAATAGTATATATATTTTCATTTAATTTTATTTCATTATTTGATGTTTTTTGTTCTGTTTTTTGTTCTATATTATTATCTATTTTATGTTCTTTGTTTTTATCTGTATTTTGTGTTGATTTTATCTTTTTTGATTTTATAAATTCATTATAAATTTCGCTTCTTTCTTCTTCAGTATATATTACAGAATTATTTTTATTTTTTACATTTTTATCAAAAATATTATCAATATTATCAATATTTTCAGTATTATTTTTAAATTTACGTATATATGTTAATCCTCCTCCAACTGCTAATAATAATAACGTTTTAGAAAAGTAATTATTTTTATTCATTTATATTTATGAATAAAAATTATAAAAAAATATAACTATCATTTAATTATTATTTAGGATTAGGTCTTAATGTTGTTTTCTTTTTATTTTCATTTTCAAACAATATTCTTGGACCGGCTTTGTAAGACATTGCTTTTTCAATATCTCGTGTTCCTTGTACTAATTTAAATAATCCTGGAACAATTTCAACAGAAGATGATTGGTCAGACCCCCAATCACTATGTTTCATACAAATATGTCTTTCAAAACCATCAATTCCTAATCCAATAGATGCAAAAGTTGTTGTTAATCCATACTCATGACCTGACCAATATATTTTCTTTGTTGGATACTTATTTTTCAACCAAGTAATATAGTTAAGGTTTAATTCTTCATATGGTGCAGGATAACAACTATTTGTGTGCATAATAATATCTGGATCACAAGAAGCTACACATGTTTCAATTTCTTCTTCAGTGCTCATTCCAGTACTTATCATAAATAATTCAAACTTAGATCTTGCATATTTACAAAGTTCTAAATCAGTAATTAAAGCACTAGGGATTTTACCAATATTTGTATATTTACACATTAAATCTACTGAAGGAATGTCCCAAACAGATGCGAAAAACTCTACATTAATTTCTTTAGCATAATCAAATAATTCTTTTATTTGTTCTTCGTTAAATTCGATTTTATGCTTATATTCTAAATAAGTCATTTTGCCCCAAGGAGTATCTTTTGGTTTATTTTTTTGGTCTTCTGGAACACATAATTCAGGAGTTCTTTTTTGAATTTTAACATAATCTACACCAGCAATTTTTGCTAATAACATCATTTCTTTGCATTTTTGTATAGAACCATTATGATTAATACCAATTTCTGCAATTATTTTTACCATTATTTTAGTATATTTTATATATTAAAATGATTTTAATATGATTTTATTTTTGGTGATATTATTTTTATTTTGATAAGATTATTTTTATTTTCATTATTTATATTTATTATTTTCTAATCATTTTTTATTACTATTTTTATAAATTGCATAAAATTGTTGGTCATATCTTTTTGAATCACTGATATTATTAATATATGTTCCGGAATCAAGTAATTTAAACCCATCTTTATCCATTATAAATTCCCACTCCATATTATTAAAATATCTTGAATATAATGGATTTTTAATATAATCTTTATTATTATCATAGAAAAAAGCAAATAGTGTGTGCTGAATTTCAATTATCATAGCATCAAAATAAGTATAATTATCATGTTCTATTAAAATAAATATACCATTTGGTTTTAATACTCTTTTTATTTCCATTAAAATATGCGTTATATTTTCTATATGATGCAATGATAATATACATGTCATAATATCAAATGAATTATCAGGATAATCTAAATTACCATTATCTAATATAAACTTGAAATTAAATGGAAGAGCTCTATTTTTTTTATAAGGACCCCATATTTTAATATCAGTACCGTGTACATTATTATCTTTAAAATTTAACATTTTTGAAACTAAAAGTGTTTTTCTTCCATCACCACAACAAAGGTCTAAATAATTAGGATTTTTAATCTTTTTGATATATTTTTTAATATTGTTTGTTAAATTTTGTAATCCATATAATTCAGGATTGCATTTTATTTCTGGTGAAAATGTTGTGTCTTTTTTGAAATTCTTTTTTCTATGTGATTCCATATATTTAATAACATCTAAATCACTCATTTTTTTGCTAGATTTTAGTTCTTCTATTAATTCTAAACTATTTTCAAAAGGTATAAAATTACAAATTAAAGTTGTTATATTTGATAAATAATATATGTTTTTACTTTTCATTATATCGTGAACTAATGTTTGAATTTGCGTATTAGAATCTGTTTTTGGATAAAAATGATTATAATTTTTAAATAACTTTTCTAAAACATCATATTTACAATTATTTTCGTTTCTATCTTTTTTTTTATTTATATATTCAATATATTCTTTCTCACTTATTAAATCTTTGTGTGTTTGAATATTCATTATTTGTATATTAGTATAAAAGATTTTATATAAAAATAGATTTTATATATTTTTGATTTTTATAAAAAATAATAAGCTTAAAATATATAATAATTATATCATATATAATGTTTTATTATACTTGTAAAAGATGTGGACTATTGTTCAAACAAAAAAATGATGTCAGGAGACATTTAGAGAAAAAAAATATATGTGAAATAAAAAATAATGAAAATAATTATACAAATGAAGAATTATATAGTATGTCATTAAATAAAGAGTTCGAAATTAAAAAAAATACTAAAAATAATTTTTGCTCTAATTGTAATAAGACATTTTCAACAAATTCTAATTACAAAAGACATATTGAGAAAAAAATATGTTTGGAAGAAAATAAAGAAACAAATAATATCATAAATAATACAAAATTAAGAGGTTTTGATCAAGATTGGGATGTTTCAAAAATCAATAAAAGTGATATTCTAGATATATTATTGGACAAAAATAAATTTATAAAAACTCTTGAAAATATATTGAAAAATGAAGTAAATCTAAACGTAATAATAAATAATGATAATAATGGATTTATATATAAATCAGTAAATAATAAATATGAACCAATGAAAAAAGACCAAATAATTCAACAATCTATTGAAAAAATATATAAACATTTAAAAACTTTTTATGAAGAAATTATATCAAATAATATAGAAGAATATGAAACTAAATATTTTGATACAATAAATAATGATATAAATAATGAATATTTTAATTTTAAAAATATTAAAAATAATGAAATAATAAATTTTTATAAACTTGTAAAAGATAAAGCAGAAAAAAATATTAATAAAAAGTAAGTAAATATAAAAATTGATTTAAACTACCTAAAATTTCATCTCTAATATTTATTAAATCAGTATCTTTTGAAACAATAATATATTTATTCATATGTTTTTCCAATAATATTTTATATGAATTAATAATTTTTTTTATTCCAGCTTTTGTTGAAGGATCAGTAAATTTAATGCTTTTTCCTTTCATTACTAATCTCATTTTATATTTACCTAACATTATTTCAACAAATTTGTCAATATTTTCATTTAAAGATGAATATAACTCGTCTGTTGCTTTATGTTCTGCATAGGATTTTGTTTTCCAATGATATACTTTTATTGTCATTAATAATTCTAAAAAGTAATTAACTAATTCTTCTTTTGTACTTTTCATATAATATTTAATAATATATTATATTTTTTTTTTATTTTTATATTATAATAATATAAAATGGGTATTTTCTTTTCGCAAACTAAAAATGAAAATGAACAAGGACAAGAACAAAATAAAACAGAAGAATCAAATGTAGACGTTAGCATTTGTGATGAAGATATTGATACAAAAATGGTTTCACAAAATATTGTTGAAGAAGAAGTCTTGAAAAAAGATATTGATAATGTCGTTGAAGAAACAGTTTCTTCAAATAATATTGTTGAAGAAACTGTTTCTTCAAATAATATT
>JACCDO010003586.1_pt1 | contig 18667 bp, 10 predicted proteins | sample 7446101 | NCBI WGS metagenome assembly JACCDO01 (sample SAMN15323440, study PRJNA562643) | freshwater metagenome | isolation source: river surface water | place: USA:Blue River Watershed | collected 2017-08-16 | reverse complement strand
TTTCTATCTTGACAATTACCAGAGAAATGAAATTTATGCTTACTTATATATTATTATTATTTTCATTAATGGTTTGTTTGGAGTCGTCAAGAAAACTAGAAAAAACTGAATATATCAATGATTTATTAAAATTTTCTGGTTGTATTGAAGAATATCCTGATTATAATCAATATAATACATTTGAACATCGGCTTATTCATAAATTTCGTCAATTTTTACATGGACAACATTTAATAATGATTGGAGATTCTTTAACTAGATATTTATATGTTTCATTAACATATGCATTAAAATATAATCGATTTAATATTGATACAATAAGACCTAATATTGTAAAAGAAAAAGAATGGCCAACTTGGTTTAGTTTTTATAATGGTACAACAACAATATTAGAGCCTGAATTATGTGATTGTTATAGGCATGATAGTGGTAAAATTCCAGGTACTGTTAATGTTGAAAATAGATATTATTTTGATTATCAATATAATTTTAATATAAGTTTTTTTCAATATTGGGGTGAAAGTGTTCAAGGACATTGGCAAGATCATGGTGATAATGATATTTATAGACAACCTTTTCAAAATCCTGTTATATCTTTTTGGAGAAAAAATGATATTAGTCAATTTTTTAGTGATGTGATACCAATGTTAAAAATTAAGCCATCAATAATATTATTTAATGCGGGTCTTTGGATTGATGAAAGTGATACAATATATTTTCAACCAAATCATATAAATAATATTATATCATCAGCTTTAAAAATTGTACCTCGTGTTATATATAAGACCACGACATATACAAAAAATTTAAGAAATGACTACTTTAGATATTTACAAAATGCATCTCCAAATTTTATTTTTCCTTATAAGGCTAGAGAAGATTTAATGTGTGGTATTCAGGGAGTACAATGTTTTAATGTTTCATGGACCAGATGCGTCAATGACTCAAGTTATATTGATGACTATCATTTTACAGCAGATATATATAATCATATGGTAGTTCAGTTCGAAAATATTTTATCTAATCACGGGACCAAATAAATTTTGTAAAACTTTGTAAATTATATTCTACACCACACCTATATTTTTTGGAAGCAAAAATTTTCAGGCAAAATAAAATTAGTATTAGTACGGCTAGTAATCCAAGTGCAATCCCAACTGCAAAAAAATATGCCTTCTGTTAACCATTACCAGTAGTGGTGATATGATTTCTATTGCTTTTTGATATTAAAATAATGTTACTTAACCCTTTTGCTAAAGAATTTGTACCTAGGAAAAAGAAACAATCATATGCGTATATTGCTGCCAAAGATGTTGTTGAGGTTGATAATGAAGTCAAAAAACCAGACCAAAATAGAATTGATACATCAAATTGGCATGTTTTATGCAAAAATGTCAATAAAATACCTGAAATCAACTCATCTTATGACTCAATTGATGACATAAGTTGTAAATTGTTTGTTACAAAAGTTGACATATCTTCGAAAATGAGCGATTACTGGTGTGATATTACTGCCAAGAGTAAAAATAAATCGCCACCTCTAGTTGAAAATAAAAATATAAGTACCAATTGTAGTCTAAATACTACAAACACATCATTATGGCATGGTATTTTACAAAGTAGTATAAAATACAGCAATGATGTTTTAAATTCAAACATCATTGAAAATAAAAATTCGTATATTGTTAGTGAGAATACTACGACAACTATCGATTCTTTGCATATTTTTAACAAAATAAGAGCCGATGATACACAATTTATTTCCTTATTAATTAGTACTGAAGCTTTAACAATAATTGATCCAGTAAGTGGTTTAGATCTAGTTACCTTTCTATGTAAATTTGGAAAATTCGAAATGTTAAGAATGGTTTTATTGTTAGATATTGAAAATATGAAAAAAATAAATTATAGCAAATTTACCATGATTGTTTTATTACAAGTTGCAGCAGCATCAAACGACATCGCAGTATTTAAATCAGTAATTAAACTTGGTGATATTAATACAAAATGTGGAAATAGAGAAACCATAATTCATAAAGCTGTTAAGGAAAATAATATAAATTTACTCAAATATCTACTTATAAATAAAGAATCATCTAGTAAATTAAATGTTAATTGCAGAAATAAACAAGGTGAAACTCCATTATTTTTTGTCAAGAGTAGAGATGCAACGATAATATTAATAAATTATGGTGCTAATCCTTACATAATTAATGATACTAATGATAATGCATTTGGCAAATTGGTTCGAATGAATAAGTATAATTTACTTAATTTCCTATTGACAACGAATAGTAATACTAACAATTATTACAAACAGGTTGAAACAACAAAAGTAAACAATCCTTTGAATATTGCTTCGTATTTGGGATTTATAGATTGTATCAAGATTTTATTACAAACTGATAGATATGATATAAATGCACGCGATTATTATACTAATGACACTCCATTATTATGTGCGTGTCGTAATTATCAAAGTGATGTAATAAAATATTTGTTATCAATGAATGCAGATCCATATATTGAATGTAGTGATGGTTTCCCACCAATATTATTAGTTTATAATGATATCAAAATTATAAATATATTTTTAGATAATAAAAAACTGATAGATTATTACAGTTATGATGCTACATTTATGATGAAATTATTGAAATATGTAATAAATCGAATTGATTCTAATGATACTAACCTAAGCCTAAGTACTATCCTCAGTTATTATATTATATCATTTAGACTAATAGTACCCAAAAAAGCTTTATATTTTTTAATTAAAAATGTTGCCAAATCAAGTAGTACATTAGAAATATTAATGAATGAAAAAATATTTGATAATTTTAATGGTAAAATTCATTTAATTACTAAAGAAAATTCAAATAATGGCAATATATTTGATGTCATTTTTGAAGATATAACTATATGTTCTATTGGTTTTAATTCTACATTATTGTGTTGTGTAAGTAATGTCTTTGAAATGTTAATAGTTAAAAAGAATGAAAAACAATTAATTGATGCATTACTACACACTCATTATGATCAAAAATATATTTTACTATTTCAAAAATGGTTATATAATACATATTTATCTCATTATGAAGGTAGTTCCCAAAATATTTTGTTAAATCTCAACGTTGATGATTTAATAGAATTACTTCATTTTTCTAATGAATTTATTATTGAAGCCCTTCATTATGATTGTCAGATTGCATTTATAAAAAATAATTATTATTCGAAAATTGATATCGATGTTATGCCAAATTTAATAAGTTCTCTTAATCTTGATTTAATACAGTCATATTATTCTCATAATAATAATAATAATAACGTTGATGTTAATGATACAATTAATAATTTTATTACATCCAATGGTAAAGACTATTATAAAAATATCAAATTTAAATGTCAAGATGTCCTAAATGATGACATAAATAATAAACATTTTGATTTGCTGCTTGTATCAAGTGATAATAAATTTATTTATTGTCATAAAGTAATACTTTATAGTTTTTCACAAAAATTTAATGGAATGATAAAATTTTATAGCACAGATACAAATATAGACTCATCATCGATATTGACACTACGATTAGGAACAACATTTGATGAATTATACATGTTAGTTGAATGGATGTACTTTGGTCGCATTGATACAACAAATAAATCTCTCTTATGTCGTTTACTATTATTGGCTGATGAGTATATTATAAATAGTTTAACTAATCGTTTGGAGATATTGTTGCTAGATATAATTAAAGAAGATTTAGAAATGATTGTTGAGGTATTAAATATTATATATTCGATAGATACATCTAGTTTAAATAAATTATGTATTGTATCAGCTGCTCTATATATATTGAAATATAAGGATATTGTAACCAATTTTGATATTTTCAGTAACGAAAATCACAATATTAATGAAGAGTTAGTGGTCGATGCACTTAACTTGTTACTTCAATAATTATATATAATGATGTGATTATTTTATATGTTGTTATTTCCAAAACTACTTCCAACAGAGGTATCATATATAACAGAGCCCGTATTATTACTTGCATTATGATTGCTTTTTGGACGTAATTTTGATGACAACCCACGCGAAATATTTGAAAGCCGATTAAAAAATGATGAATTTGCATCATCACCACCGCCACCACCATAAACTGCACCAATTTCAAAATTACTAGGTCGATAATTATCAACTGAATCATCTGTTTCGCTGTTTGTGCTAACTTTGGAGCTTAATCCTCCTTTTGACAGGAGTTGAGATCGATTATCTCCTTGCGACGCTTTATTTCTGTCTATAAATATTCCTCTTGATATTACAGAAGAATTGTGTCCCTCGGATACTTTGGACTTACTATTTGATATATTTTTCGTGTATTGACTATATAAATCATTCTTACTTAGTGGTCTTTGTTGCACATTGTTACTATCAAAATAAACCTCATCAACATCAAAATTACTGGGTCTCACATCATCCTCAGTACTGTTATCAATGTTTTTACCATTTCTTGGTGTTATTGGATTTGATACTTTCACACTTAGCATATTCGTTGAATAATCGTCATACATTGATGGTCGAATATCTGAATTCGTGGTATCTAATTGATCAAGATTTGTCGCAAAACTTTTTTTCCATTTCCTGTATATGTAGCTTATAATTGCACAAGATGCTAACGATATGATAACAATAACAACTAAAAATATCAAAGATAAATCATTAGGATGAATATTATCTATATCATCATCGTTTAGAATTGTTTCACTTGAAATAGATACTGGTGATGATGATAAAGTTGTAATATCATAGTTTCCTAAATATGATAACATATCACCATTGGAACAAGACGAGCTAATAATATTTTCTAAAGCATTTTGTAATGAATTTGATGACGAATAAATTGTATTTTCTAAAATTATCATTATAGTAATGTATACTATTGCAAAGTCTGTACTACTTCCAACTATATTACTATTAACTAAATTTGATTTTTTCAAAATTCTAATATTTATTAAACTTGAAGAATTCGACGATCTTGCAATTTGCATCTCTGATAATGGGATATTTTGGTCCATTAGTATATTTGACACTGCATTTGTAAAGTCAGTAGTAAATTGAGGGGTCTTAACAACAGCTAATGTTATATTGGTGAATTTAATATCCAATGCAAAAGTTATCCCTGTTTTGGTTCCAATAATTGGGGCTAATGTTGGCTCTTGTGATGGATTGAATGTTGGTACAAGTGTAGGTAAATTGCTTGGTATTTCAGTGCTTGGAACAGGACTGGGTATTTTAGTGGGTCGTACAGTACTTGGCATATACGTAGGCGAATTTGTAGGTTTTATTGTGCTTGGAATAAATGTGGGTGACATAGTTGGATTCATAGTACTTGGTTTCATTGTTGGATATGTTGTACTGGGTGAAATAGTAGTTGGTATATATGTAGGACTATTGGTATTAGTAGGAATAGCGCTGCTTGGGAGCATTGTAGGTGCTAAAGTAGGTCTGATTGAAGGATTTGTACTAGATGGTGTTAAGGTTGGTGATCCTTGTATTAATGTAGGAAGTCCTGTGCTTGGTTTTGCACTGGGTAGTGATGAAGGTACTTGAGTAGGAATTGTAGTAGGATTTTTTGTTGGTGTATACGAAGGTGCACCTGTCGGTCTAAATTTGGATGGAGCAACAGTTGGGTTCGTCGGTAAATAAGTAGGCGCTATGGAAGGATTAAATGTTGGGAGTAACGTAGGAGCTACAGTCGGTGAAAAGGTCGGTGTTGTTGGCATAGTGGTAGGTATACTAGTTGGATTTGAGGGTTTTAAAGTCGGAGAATAACTAGGACCAGTTGGTTTAAATGTTGGTTTAACTGTTGGGTTATTTGTCGATGGTTTCGATGTTGATGGTGAATTTGTAGGTGCTGCAGTAGGCTTCCATGTTTCAGTACTAATCCCACTTAAACATTGTGCATTTAATAAAGTAATACCTTGAGTTACACTAGAACAAGTGGATTTCGAAGCACTTTTGCATGTGTTGTCACCTTTTATACTAGTGCAACATGTGCCTTCTGTACATCCATAAAACTTTGGTCCGAATGTGTATGGAAATACATTATTACCTGAAGAATCAATGGTCACATGATAATGAAAGCCTAAATCATCATGATCATGACCATTGTAAGAATTTAAATGAGAACCTCCTAAATTACCACAAGTTGAATTATAATAATAATCTTGGTAATATATTCCTGATGCTGCACTTATTGTAATTGAAGTTGATGTAGTAGTCCCACTCGGATCTGGACCATTACTAGTGGCTGTAGTTGTACCTTTGGTATAATCATATTCATCAACAAAAACACAAGATCTTTTACCATCGGAACAACCGGTTGTTGTACTAGAATAATCACGCTTTTGCCAACAAGAGCTGGCTAAAACACCATTACTTTGGTATGGACCATAAATTGGATATCCATCATTCACCCAGCCATATATAGGTGAATGTTTAGTGCCATCATCTTGCAATTGAGATGCTAAACATTGAGAATAACTATGATGATGATAATACCCAGCAGATCCAGCAGCATGTCCCGTGCATACGTCCATGGCATATTTCTCGAATTCCATAGCTAATTGAGACCACACACCACTACTTTCATAAGTGTTCCCATCACCCCAAACATAAATTAATACACCATTGACCCACGTACCTTGTGCACCACTTAACGCATAACAACCTTTTGATTGAGTTTCGGGTGATGGTAGTAATGATACTAATTGTGTTTTAAAAGAAATTCCGGGACAAGAGGGACCCGGTGGCCAATACCCAAGGCACGAACCTTTAGTCATAGCATATCCAATATCTGCGCCAAATTCATATACTTGTCCTAAACTAGCAGTTGTTCCAATTTTAGGATATTCAAAATCAATTGCTTTAATTGATTTATGATTAGCTAATGCTGTCATTATAGAACTATCAAAAATTCGACCATAATTAGGTATACCATAATATCCAATTTTAAAGTCAGAAGTTGCGGATACATAAGTAATATTAATAATATCTGTAATTTTACCAAATATACTATTATAATACGTGCTTCCAGTCACCCAACTATTAGTTTGTAAACAAGAATAATCTATTGTACCATATGTTGTTATGGTAGCCAATTTTCTATCAATGGATAAAATTGTTACAAATAATGACAATAATAAGATAAGCAACATATAAACAATTTAGATTTATCACAGGACTCGTGCAGTGCTTGTTGATGGACTAATTGTTGACAGTATAGCTGTTGTTGTTGTATTACTGGCGTTATTAACGTAACTCAATTTTGGTGAGTGGTGAGTATGTATGAAATATCTGAAATTTGGGACGAAAATTTTGGTAATTTCAGATTTCCTTTCTGATTTTTTCGGAAAGGTCAGTCGTGAGTAAGAGTAAGTGAGTAAGTGATACGTATTAGACGCACTATTTTAGTACCAAATAGTTAAAAAGGAAACATATTAATCATAACAATGAGCAAATCAGTATATTTTAAGATGTCTTGCGTTATTTGTGCAAATGATTATATCCGATTTGCTACTGTATTCCCTTGTGAGCATAGTATATGTAGTTTATGTGCAATGAGATTAAGAGTTAAAGGTAAAGACTATACATGCCCATTGTGTAAACAAGAAGCAGAGTTCGGTATTGTTTATAGTGCGTCATCTACTTGTGGTGAATTAAAACAATATTTTTCATTTGGATTCGATAGTAACAATACTAATATGCCTGGAATAAGAAATGATGAAATATCTAGATTATTATTTGTTGATTGTGATGAGCATTATAATGATCTTGTTAATATTAGATCATATTTATGCCCACATAGCAATTGTATTGTCGATGGTAAACAAATTAGTAGATTTCGTAATGAAAAAGAATTAGTTACTCATATAAATAAAATTCATAAACTAACAATGTGTTTATTATGTCTTGATAAAACATCATTATTTGTTTCCGAATTAAAACTTATGAATGAATTTCAATTAAAAAAGCATAATAAAAGTTCTGGTCATCCAATATGTCAATTTTGTAATATTTATGTATATGATGCAACAAATTTATATGTACATTGTCGTAATGAACATTTTTCTTGTCATTTATGCCCAAGTCAATTTCAACATCGTTATTATCATAAAATTAGAGATTTATGCCATCATTTTAAAGACAGTCATTTTATTTGTGAAGTTTGTCATCCAAATATTAATGCTATTAATACAAAGAATGTGGAATTTTTTGTGTTTCAAAAAAAAGGTGAATATATTGAGCATTTATCATTATTTCATGGTATCCAAAAACAGCATGGCAGTGTTAAGCTTTCATTTACTATAGGATCAAATGTTTTAGCAAATTATATTGATTTAGATATGTCTCAAGCTGATCCGAATAATACCATTAATAATAGTCATATTTATGTTTCTAATTCTTCTACCGTGATAACAGATGCAATACAGCCATATATGTCTACTATACCGTCGAATATGCGTATTGCTGGGAGAGTAACAGGATCTGGAATATTTGTTAAAGGTCAAGATGAGGAAGAATTACAAGCAGCATTAGATTCAGTTGCGTTATCTAGTAAAAACAATAAATTAAATAATTCAAAGTCGTCACAACCAATAATAGATGATCAATCACAATTTCCTGCATTAGCACCTACATCTGCAAGTAAAAAGATAGACATTCATCCCATGTCGTTAATTAACACAAAGCCTAAAGTTAAAACGGCACAGCAAATAGCAGTTGAAAATGAATTAAAACTTAATGCTGAATTAGAAGAAAGAAAGAAAAAACGTAATATGGCACTTGCAGAGGCATTTGGTATTGAAAGACCAGTTGATGCTGTAGCACCAATTGAATCTGATGTATTAATTAGTTCAGAATTTATTAAACATCATACCGTGGAATTACGACGACCACTTTTCCCTCCTAATTTAGTTACATGGGGTAAATTAAATAACCGCGATCTATTACAATTAGAGAAAAAATGGAGTGATTTTTTGATTGATCCAAAGGGTACTAGTCTAAATATGAAACCAATGGATAGTCTTATTCGAGGATATATTCATTGTTTAGCAAAATATTATCATTTAAACAGTTTTGAATATGATAGTGAACCAAAACGTTATGTGTCAGTTGTTAAACAAAATGATAGTATAGTGCCATTAGCAAAATTATCGGGTGCAGTATCAATACCACTATTTGAGGTAACACCATTATTAAAAGAGAAACAAGAACCATTTATATATTTTATAGCAAAAATGCATCCAAATGCATATCGTTCATCTGCTGCATTACCACCATCATCCATTAATTATCAAGTTATTTCAACAATTGCAAATTTATTGAAACGGTTACAAATTGCCATTAAAGATAGTGATTTTACAGCCTTAGCACCAAGTATTATTGGTATGACAGCTTGTGGTCCATCGGGTATTGCTTTACAATTTGCTAGTATTGTTGAGGCATCAAATTTATTACATTTTATTCTGACTTCTCCTACTACTGCTGTTAGTATTATTGAGTATTTTTATGTTGAGCCTGCATTTAATTCTACAACACCCGTCAATAATGAATTATCAGCGGTATCAACTACTAATTCTACAGTAAGTGAGATTCCTTGTACGAGTATTGATGACAATATGAAAACTGTAAAATCAAAAAAAGTTGATCCAAATGAATTTATCGTTGCAAAACGTAAACCAAATAAAAAAAGTGATTATAATCGTGATTATATTGATAATAGTAATAACAATAACACTAGCAATATCGAAAGTAAAGGTTACAAGGAATTGTCTAAATATAATGAGAATGAGGCTGCCCAACCTGGTTTAGGTAAATTATATAAATTAAAAACTGTATTTTCTCATTTAGATGATGAAAGTAGTGATGGTGATGAAGGTATTGAAAAGAATATTGTTGAACACAGAAAGTTAAATATAAATGAAAGTGATTTAGAAATATCTGAATCTTGGGCTTGCTCAATATGCACTTATCTGAATGAAGATATTTCAATACAGTTTTCATTATCAAAATGTCAAATGTGTGAATCAGATCGTCATTAATTACATTCGTATATATTATCTTATTCATTTTTAGTGATGACATTTTCCAGTTTTTGAAGTAAATCATTTAATTTCTTATTAGATGAAATTATACTTGGAAGTAGTGTAGTGCTGTCGCAATTATATAATATTGAATATACTTTGTCATTAATTTCGTAAGTATACTTTTCTAATTTCCTAGTTCCCTCTTCTAACAACTTTTTATACTGCACCAGATCATTGCTACTGTTTTTTATCAAGATTTCAATGGTTTCAACATCAAAATCTTTCCAGTCATGTTCTTCAAACGGTGTTGAACTCAAGATGTTTGTTTGCAATGAGTTTTCTGTGTTTATCATTGGTGATACTACATGATTTTGAACATCTACTTCCATTTCATTTTCATCATGATCATTCGATGTATGCGAATAATTATCTATCTGAACTGATAGCTTATTTGCTTGAACATGAACTTGAACTTGTTCATCGATCTCTTCCTGATTATTACTGTTCAGCTCACGGGATCTACTCTCATTATCATGAGGTTCGGATGCTGTATCATATGGAAGTACAGTGTTTGATGTAAAACTAGGTACATCTGTTTCATCAGGTGGATTATTTCTGTTGACCTTGTTCGGGGCGTCTATTGCCATCTCTGATGACTTTCCTTCTGGTTTATTACGTTTTTTATTAAAAATATTACTGCTAACACCGAATTTCTTCTTAATTGCTTGCTCAAAAAATGACATTATTTATAAAAATTCAAGTGAAAATGTCAATTGTTGATGTAACAAATCGTACAAGTTAACCTCTGATGTATTTTGGGTGCTTTTTGAAGTAAATTCTTCAGTTTTTTATAGTGGACACTTTATTTTGAACGACGGTATCAGGTATTTCCAAAGGAGTTAATCAAAAGTCATGCGATAGTATAATCACTAGTTCAATAGACATCTTTTAATATTACTAAATATACACTCGATAGAAACAGATATTATTGTTTTATTTTTTTGCAAGTGTAATTCCTATAAAAATTATTTTACTTAAAGGAACGTATAAGTTGGAAAGAAATAATCATAAAAAAGTAACAACGTTTATAATATTTATAACGTATTTCATCAATAACTACACTTATACTATCAATAAATCCAAATCCCTAAATTCTAGCCGCTATAAAAAAAAATGTTGCAAAACAAAGCAATAGTAATTAAACACCATTTGAAATTAGTTTCATTAACAAGTAGTTAAGTCTCATCAGTAATTAACTGTGGATTGGGATATTTGATTTTATATTTTAATATCCACAAGTGAGCAATAAAGAAATAACAGAAAATGTCAGAAGTCAGTAGTGAAATTAGTGAAGAAGAAATGTATGGATATCTTGATGGTTCAGGAGATTATATACCAACATTAGATGAAAGTACTGGAAGTATAAAAAACAAGAATAAAATAAATAATGAAATGAAGAAAGAAAATATACTGAAAGACGATTCTTATGATATGGATGAATTTGATGAATTTGAAGGTGATATTAGTCAGCCATCACCTAAACTCATTAATCGTCAAATACCAACGACAAATCAAACCAAATCGATAAATTCTAACAATAATAATAATATAATGAGCGATAAAACAAACGTATTATCACTTCAAACACAAAGTATTCAAGCGGAAATAGCATTAGATGAAATAGGTAAAGAAGTTTTAAAATTACGTAATCAACAAAGAGTAATGTTACGTGAAAGACGTGAAATTGCAAAAGAAAAGAAACAAAGAGCAGAAGAAAGAAGATTAAAATATACAGAAGAATTAAAACGTTATTCAATTCGTGTTAATGATGCTGAAGCAGAAATATCATTATTAAAAGATAAAATTACATATTTAACAAAACAGAATGATTTTATCGAAGCATCAAAATCTGAACTAACCGCAACTATAGACAAATTAAATGAAATTATAATATCATCTACGAATAAAATGAAAGATATGGATAATACTATACAAGAATATAAGTTAGAAAATTCAAATCTGAAACAAGAATATAATATCAAAGAAAATGAATGGAATCAGGAAAAACTATCACTTAAAGATATTATTCATACTCACGAATTATCAATTAATGTATTGAATAAATCAATGGAGGCAAATGAAGCACGATTAGCCAAAGAACGTGAAAATTTACCAGAATTTCATAAAAAATTAGTTGATGAACAATTATCACGTATTCAACAATTTGAAGCACAATTATTAGAAAAAGAAGGTGCTATAAAAGCAGAAGAAACAAGAAAAATATTACAAAATGAACAATTACGTAAAAATTTAATGGATGAAATTTTACAAATGAGAAAACGATTTGAAGAAGAAATAATTATACAAAAAGCAGATTATGAGAATAAATTATTAAGATTTGAAAATGAAAAACAACAATGGCACATGAAATATATAGAAGAACAAGGTAATTTAGAAAGTATTCGTTTACAATTAAATCAAAAAGAGAAAACATTATCTGAAAATGAAAAATTATTAGATAAAAGTAGAATTGAATTAGAGATGAAACAAAAAAATATTATGCCAACAATAGAAGCTACTGAACATGATCGTAATGAAGCAAGAGCATTAAAAGTTAAAGCAGATGAAATATATGCAGCTGCAGAAGATCATGCTTCATCTATATTAGTAGCGGAAAGAGGTTTACTAAAAAAAGAACAAAGTTTAATTGAAATGCAACATCAATTAGATCAATTAAAGAATAAATTACACGAAGAACAACGCCAACTTTCAATTGAAATATCAAAATTTAATAATTCGAAACAATGTTTAGAGAACGAAAGATTTAAGTTACATCAATATTCAATGGAAATATCATCACAAGCTGAAACTATTCGTAAAGTTACAAATATTCTCCCAAATGAAGATAAATTTATGACTATATCGCATCCAAAATTAGAAATATTAAAAGCAAATGAAGAATTAAAGCGTTCATCTATTCCATCATCTGTTTTTGAATTTAATTCTACTGATGTTTCATCAATGTATCCATTGCAAAAAATATCTGCACCATTACCTAAAAGAGATGATAATAAATTTCAATCAATTACAAGTGATTTATTTCCAGATTTATTTCCTGCTGAATCTTCATTAACTGTTTATGATGGTAATAATAATGTAATGGAGAATATTGATAATATAATTCAACCAGATGTATCGTTAGTAACATCATTAGAAGATTTTCATTATACAACACAAAATATGAAATCTTTAGCCAGAAAATATGGTATTATGTAAATTGTTTATATACATTATAGTTATATTGCTCATTTTTTAACATCGCCAATGTAATAATCTTTAAGTTCTGAATATGCATATTCAGGATGTTGTGGTCCTTTAAATCCTTTTGTTGCATCACCACCTGCATTTCTTAATATTGCATCACCACCAGCATGAGACTCTACAAAACTACTAACATCGTATACTTTATCATCAACTATAATCCATACATCATCACGCTTATTATGTTTACTTATTTCTTCTAACGTATATGGTCCTCCTACTACTATAGGTGCGAACTCTTTTTTTGCTTCTTTCTTCTGTCTGCTAAATAATACACCATTTTTATCATTACCTAAATAAGTATATTTTAATTAAGATAATTTATATGATATGTTGAGAAAATAATTTTCATGAGTGAAAGTATTGCAAATGTTTGATAAAAACGTACCAAACGATCTATACATTGCAAACAGAAAGAAAAATAAACCGCCCAATGAAAGGGCAACTATATATTTTAAGTTCTCCGTGTCATTTGGTGTCATTTTACTTGTATAGTCTATCAGAAGTAGTTCAAGTAAACAAGGAGATTTCAATTTTATTTTCTGGATAAACTTTATCGGTTCCGGCGGTACCATTTTATCCAAATATTATAAAGAAGATGAAGTTTGAGTCAATTTCATTATCATTAGATAAACTTAAAGTTAATCTTTAAATTTTATGCATAAGCAAATCTAGTACAACTTTAATATATTTATATTTATTTTTTTCAAATTTGATTGTCATCGCAAGTCTTTAATATAAATACTGAATTATTCTTGGTAATATATATCTTCATCCATCTTTGATTTCAGTTACGTTAGGGTTTTTGATTTTGGGGAAGGATACCGACAGTTGGTGGTATCATTATAAGGTAAAATTTATTTTGAACGTTTCATCACACGTCAAAGTAAAATGGCATCTCTTTTGAAAACATTAAAAGATGTTCGTCGTCGATCAATGGAATCATTTTATCAGGAAATGGGTAAGTATACATTATCTAATAAATTATTCATGTCTTGTAATTATTTTTAAACATTTATAAATCTTCATAGGTAAAAGTGAAAAAACTGTTGATCCAGAATATGAAACTCATAAAGTAAAATTTGATCGCATGATGACTGATATGAATGAATGCGGTGCATCTTTATCTAGTCTATTAGCTCATCAAAAGAGAGCATTTGGTGATGCTCATCATTTAGCTACTACATTACAACGAATTTATTATGATTCTTTAACAACTAATGATTGGCCAAATGTAACATGTGAATTAAAGCATCAAGATGCTGTTGAAGCATACAAAGTATGCTGGGAAAGAATACATGATGTATATCGTAGTAGTTCAGCTGCTGTATGTGATGAACAAGGTCTACAACCATTAAAACAAGCTGTTACAAAAATTGCACCTGATGTAGAAACAACACGTAAAGAGAGAGACGAAAAACTTATTGATTATGACTCTTACAAACGACGATTAAGAAATTTACAAAGCAAGAAAGCCGATTTTGAAGCACAAGGTAAAGGAAGTTCCAAAAATGCACATGACAACTTACATGAAATATCCAGGTTTGAAGCTAAAGTAGATGCTACTGAAAAATTATATTTAGAAAAAAATCAAAAAGTTAAAACAGATACTATTAATGCTAAAAGAGCACATGATCTATTAGTAGATCAATTACTTATAACAACAATTGTTACACAATATGAATTATTTACACGTGCGGCAGAACAATTGCAACAAGTTTTGAGTGTATTACCACCTGAGAAAATATCACAAGCCAAAGCTAGAATTGATTCATACATAAATGAAGGTGGTATCAGACCAAAATCTATTCAATTGAAAAGTAATTTTTCTCTTGGTTTAGATATTTTAACTGGTAAAGCACCACTACCGACTACTAGTACAACTACAACTGTAGAAACAATACCTGATTCAAAATCATCATTACCATTACCAACTGCGCCGTCAAGTCCATATAATATCACAAGTAAAGAGACAGTTGTACCACCTTCTCCACAAACACCTGCTCCAGTTGTAAAACCTGTGGAAAAACCAACTGGTCCACATTACGTACAAGCATTGTATGATCATGTTGCTGAGGCAGAAGATGAATTATCATTTAATGCTGGTGAACAAGTTGAAGTGCTTGAAACATGTGAAGGTGGATGGTGGCGTGGTAGAGTAAGAGGAAATGAAGGATTATTTCCAGTGAACTATGTTAAAATGTAACCTTTTTAGTACTTATTCTTTATTTATATATAAAAACACTTTATTACACCACTTTATAATTTTTATTAATTGCTATAATATATTATTAACCATTATTTACTTTATAAGGTCCAAATGATACAACTTGTTCAGCTTCATCAAAAAAATCTTTTGTAAACAGTATGTGACCATATTGCTCTTCAATATTTTGTATAGCTGTATCATATACTTTCATTTCTTTATAGCTGGCATTAATGCTATCTCTTTTATCATTTAAAGTCTGTAATATTTTAGGTATTGTTTGTCGAATTACATTTTTTTCAAGGTCTAAATTATCAATATCAAACTGTGCCATTTCTCTTTCATTACGTAATTTTTGTAAACGATTTTGAATCGATAGTATTGGATTACCAATTTCTGCTGATGGTTGTTCAGCCATGATTCTTTACTCACTTGCTTTTCTTTCCCTCTTTTTTCTTCCAAAAAATTTTTGGAAACTGATGGCCGGGCTGTGGATTTAGAGCTTTTGGAAGATAACCAGATCAGTGCATATATTTATGTTGGGCAAAATATTAAGATTAATTTATTATTTATATCCATTAGAACTATTTTTACTTATTTTACGTTAGCATTATCAATTGAAATGGAGTGTGCCTCCTAGAAAATAAAATGCATGAAAGCAGAAATCGTCTAAATCACTTCTCAGTTCTTGAAAGGATTAAAAAATCGTGCTAAATTTATTATTTAGCTCAGAATCAGGATCCGGTCCAAGCAAATCCTACTTTCTCAAGCAAGGAAGAAAGTCCTACTCAAGGTCAAGGGGTAAAAAGTTCTTACCTTTTTATAAGATATATACGATCAAATTCTTTAGAAGCTTGTTCAACTCTATACGAAGTAAATACGTCATAATTTTGTAATAATGAGTTTTAAAATAGCAACAAGATTTCGATCAGCAGCTGAATGTATAAATCGGATACCAATAGATAAATTAAATGTATTATTATCTCGTATAATAAATGGATTAAATACAAATAAATCAAAAATGTTTAACGAAGCTGAAGAAAGTCAATTGAAATCAATGTTTAGTTTAAATGACGATGAGTTAAATTTAGTTATTGATAGTTTATCATATATATTTGAACAATCAGCATATGCTGGTATAGCACCCGAACCATTATATGATACTTTATTACAAGCTGGTTTTGATGAATCACACGGTAAAATTATTGGTAGATTATGGGCAGCAGAAGCTAGTAATTTTATAACCAAATTAAAAAATAAAACTATAGGACATACAACATTAGTTGATACATCATATCATTTAAATTTAATAACAAGTGATAGTAGATTAAATAAACAACATGAGCCAACAGCAATATTTGAATTCGCTTTAAATCAACCATCGTCTAATGTAGATACTGAAAAATTATGTGTGGAATTCAATCATAATGAATTATATTCATTTTTTTCACAATTAGAAAAAATGCAACATCAATTAGATAATTTATCAGGTAGTGTATAAAATAGCTACAATTGTATTATAAATAAATCTATACAAAATCAAACAAAACTAATCTATAGAACATTTCAAAATTATTATTAAATATATTAGATATTATAAACCAAAACGGCGTTTTCTATCTTGATATTCTTTAATAATTTGTTTAACATCTAACTGTGTTATTTCTGGCCAATTTTTATCAATAAAAAACATTTCTGTATACGCTAATTGCCATAATAAAAAATTTGATATACGATATTCTCCCGATGTCCTGATTAGAACGTCAGGTTCATCCCTGGCTTGTAAATATTTACTAAACAATTCTTCTGTTATTGGTGCATTGTTAGATAAATTTCCATTTATACTATCATTAACTATTGATTGACACGCATTTACTATTTCACCCCTTGAACCATAACTTAAACAAATATTCACAATAAATCCATCACAATGTTTAGTTGATGACTCTAAAGCATCAATTGATTCTTTAATCGTACCAGTTAAACGTGTATTATCAGTAGTTATTATCCTAACACATACATTTCTGCTTATAGCTTCTACTCGCATTTTTTCAGCATATTTAGAAAAAATTGACATTAATGTATCTACTTCTATTTTATCTCTCCCCCAATTTTCAGTTGAAAATGCGTATACTGTTAATTGTTTCACACCATCTTTGGCACACCAATCACAAAAATTTACTAATGTTTGTCCACCATCCCAATGTCCACGTAAGGGATCATTATGTTTTTGACGACCATATCTTCTATTACCATCCATAATAACTGCAATATGTTTAGGTCCATTACTAGTAGGTGAGATTTCTGATGCATTTGATAATGTTTTACTATCCATTTCTGTACTATATTGTGAAATATCTAAAACTTTCTCTCTGTGATATAATTTGCATAAGTATCCAATAATTAAACCAACAAACAACCATATTATTGAATCTAATCCGATATCAACGTTGAAGTATCGAAATTCTTTCGTGCTTAACCAATCCATTAAAGTTATTGTTGCAATCCAACGCGCCTAGGGTGACTCACTTGTTTTTCCAAAAATTTATAAAAAGCGGAAGCTGTACATTTAGGAACTACCAGTAGGTGCCTTGCTTGACAGTTGCTTTTAGCAACGTAGTTGCGACGAAACAGAACAGAATATCTTCAGTGTAAAAGTATCGTGAATATTTAGAACACATTACTAAATAAATATACATAAATTATGAATAAATTATGCTAGTTTTTTAATATCATTATCGATTGATGTATATAAATACAACGCATCCTTGGTCGATAATATACCTTCTTCTAAAAAATGATCGATTGCTCTCGATTGACCATTCAATAATGCTTGAGCTGCATTTTTTGCTCTAATCATATCAATTCTTGATTTTGATGCCAACGAATGCAATAATTTATTCGCATCTTCTACTAATTCCTTTGATTCATGAACTATTATATATTCTTCAGGGGTATTGACGTATTCTTCAGGTCCAAGATAATATGGAACTTTTTTCTGTGCATACTCATGGGCTTCTATAAACGATAAACACATATGAATTAAGT
>JACCDO011549650.1_pt1 | contig 18678 bp, 14 predicted proteins | sample 7446101 | NCBI WGS metagenome assembly JACCDO01 (sample SAMN15323440, study PRJNA562643) | freshwater metagenome | isolation source: river surface water | place: USA:Blue River Watershed | collected 2017-08-16 | reverse complement strand
GTGACGGGCGGACGATCGTGACGGGAAAGGACTCCTCGCGCAGCGCGGTCATGAGGCGGTCCTCCGCGGCGATCTTGAGGCGCGAGTAGTCCCAGAACGGATTGGCGAGCGGGGTCGATTCCGTGAGAACGTGATGGCCGGCCGGCTTCTGGTAGGCGCTGGTGGTGCTGATGAAAACGTACTGGCCGGTGCGGCCGCGGAACAGGTCCAGCCGCTGCTCGACGGCCGCGCGGTCGAACGCGATGAAGTCCACCACGGCGTCCCAGGTGCGGCCCGCGAGGGCGGCGGCGGCCTCGGCGGGCCGCGTGATGTCGGCCTTGAGCTGCCGCGCTCCCGAAATTCCCTCTCGGCTCGAGCGGTTGAGGAGCGTGACGTCGAACCCGCGGGCGACCGCGAGCCGCGTGCAGGCGGTGCTGATGACGCCGGTGCCGCCGAGGAACAGGATTTTCATGAGGTTGGGCAAAGGAGCCCGCCCGGGCCTTCGGGAGCGAGCCCGGCCGCGGGTGAATCGATCGCGAAGATCGCGACGGGTTCCGAGCGGCCCTTGACGGTGACCGTACCGAGCGGCCGGGCGGCTTCGGCGGCCGGGCCCGCGGCGGCCGCAGTCGCCGCGCTGATGATGACGTTGGTGCGGTGTTCAGCGACGCGGGTGAGGGCCTGCAGGCGGGCCGCGACATTAACCCCGTCGCCGATCACCGAGTAATTGAGGCGCCGGTGGGAGCCGATGTTGCCGGCGACGACGCGGGCGGTGTTGACGCCAACCCCGATCGCCAGCGGCGCCGTGCCCTCGGCGGCGAGCTCGGCGTTGAGGTCGGCGAGGGCGGCCTCCATGGCGCGGGCGGCGGAGATCGCGCGTGCGGCGGCGTCGCCCTGCGCGACGGGGGCGCCGAAGAGCGCCATGATCGCGTCGCCGATGAACTTGTCGATGACTCCGCCGTGCGCCTCGATCGCGCCGCTCATGCGGTCCAGGTAGCGGTTGAGGAGAGTGAGCAATTCGGGCGGTGAAAGCCGCTCGCTGAGTGTCGTGAAGCCGCGCAGGTCCGCGAAGAGCACGGTGACCTCGCGCTCCTCGCCACCGAGCGCCGCGCCGTCGCGCAAGAGCCGGGCGGCGACCTCGGGCGAGACGTTCTTGTCGAGCAGGTCCCGTACGCGGTCGCGTTCGGCGAGGCCCTCCGACATCGCGTTCATCGCGCCGGCGAGGCGTCCGAGCTCGTCGGCGCGGTCCACCGGCGAGCGGGTGGCGTAGTCCCCGGAGGCGATGCGCTCGGTGTGCCCGGCCAGCTGCTCGATGGGCCGCGCCAGGCTGCGGGCGAAGGCCAGTGCGAAGACAGCGGCGACGAGCAGGGCGCCCGCGCTCACGAGCGCGAGGTGGCGCGCCGCTTCCCGCGCGGGGGCGAGCTTGTCGTCGAGCGAGTAAACAAGCGCGAGCGTGGCGACGGGTTCCCGGCCGGTGAGCAGCGGACGGAAGACGGCGAGCGAGGTGCCTCTGCCGACCGGGACCTCGCGCAGGGCGGAGTGGCCGCGCGCTGTCCCCAGGGCTGCGGCCAGCGGTGCATGGGCCTGGTCCGGCACGGTGCCCGCCAGCGCGCGGCCGGCGGCGTCGAGGAACAGCAGGTCGCTGCCCGTGATTCGCCGGAGATCGTCGGCGAACTCGCGGTCGATGCGGAATCCGAGCAGGAGCCACGCGACGACCTCCGAGCCGGCCTGTACGGGCACGAGCACCACGGAGTGCAGGATTCCGTCGAAATGACCGTAGCCGGCGGCGCTCGGGCGGGGGGAGTCGTCGGCCTCGGCGAGCGCGATCAACCTGGCAGCGAGGCCTTCCTCGGGCCGGCCGCGGCCGGCGGAGGCGATGACCTTGCCCGCGGGATCGAGGATGACGGCGACCGAGCTGTCGGTCGTGCCGCGCAGGCTCTGCAGGGCGGAGGCGAGGGTGGCGGGGTCGTCGCCGGTGGCGAGTTGCCTGACCTGGTGGTCGCGCGCGGCGCTGCGGGCTCCGGTGCGCAGGTGAGCGTTCCGGTCGGCGATGATGCGCTGGTAGGTCTGGGCGGATTGCCGCAGGCCGGCGTCGATCTGGTGGCGCGCCTCACGGTCGTTGAAGCGCGCGACGAGGAACCAGGTTGCGAGCTGCGCGAGCGCCAACACCGGCGTGAAGACCAGCAGCAGCTGGGCGCGGAAGCTCCTCAAGGGCAGCTTCACCGGTAGCCCGCGCCCCCGGCCTCAGGCGCCCGCCGCACGCGTCGGTCGACGCCGAGCGTGAGCGAGATGACCTGCCGGGCCGCGGCACCACCCTCCACCGTGATCTCGCGCGTCAGCGGTGCCTTCGCCCGGGCGTGCCAGACCTCTAGCCGGTGGCGGCCGGGCGGCAGGCCGGCGATGACCGCCGCGCCGTCGTCGGCGCTGCGCGCGAAGTGCGGCGTGGCCAGGACGACGACGTAGGCCGACATCCAGTCGTGGATGTTGCAGCCGAGGCTGACCACGCCCGGCTGGTCGAAAAGCACCGGAGCGGGCGGCTCCCCGCGATAGAGAGGCAGGTCGAACTTTTTCGCCTTGGAGACCGAGAACACGTGGTGCTGCACGGCGTCGCGGTTGGGGAAGCTCACGCGCGTGCCGGCGACGACCACAGTCACATGCGGGCGGAACTCCTCGCCCTCCTGTACCACCAGCACGGGTTCAGCGGGAGGTTGCACCGGGGCCGGCGCGTCGAGGGGCGTGAGCGAGGCCACCGCGTCGGCCACCGGCGCGCCCTTGGGGTCGCGGATCTCGACGCGAACCTCGCCGGCGGGGATGGCCGCCGGAAACACGGCGAGAAGAATGCAGGGGAGGACGCGGGCGATGTTCATGATCAGAACCGCCGGCCGAGGCCGAGCGAGAGGTTGCGGTTCAGGTAGTTCACCGCGCCGCGCGCGGTGTCTCGGTACTCCGCGGCGACGGCGAGGGTCTGGTCCGCCCCCAGGCTGTGGGCCGATTCCAGCCGCCACGAGATGGTGCGGGCGTCGATGACGTACGACATCATCGGCCGCGCGCGGTCGAAGGTCGTCACGAGCCCGGTGGCGCGGCCTTCCCGCAGGATGTCCGGCCGGGGCGGCGTGGCGTAGGCGAGCACGTCCCCGCGGCGGAGCGCCGCCGAGGCGGAGAGCCGCCAGCCGGGCGCCGCTTCCCACTCAAGCGCCAGCGTGGTCTCACGCCCGGTGCGGTCGAAGGCCGCGGCGCGGGCGTCGTGCCGGGAATGCTCGTGGCGGATCCGAGCGACCCAGTCGGTCGTGAGGCGGCGCCGCGCCGAGATCGCGAGCAGGCCGAGTCGGCCCGTGCGGCCCGGCTCCCGCGCCGCCATCCACTCTCCGGCGCCCTCGAGGGCGAAGGTCGGCGCGAAGGCCCCGAGGCCTACCTTGCGCTGCCAAGCGAGGCGGGCCGTCGCGCCAGCCCGGTCGAGGCCGTCGTAACGCGGCCACGCCTCGGCACGCGCGCCGAGACTAGACAGCAGGGCGTCGTCGCGCCCCAACGGCTGCCGGCGCGACGCGGAGACATCGGCGTCGAGCCGCAGCGCACCCTGGATGTCGGCGGCGCGGTTGGCGTTGGTGATGTTGCTGTTCCAGGCCGCGGCCGTGCCCGCGGAAGGCAGCCAGGCGGGACCGGCGAGGGCGGCCGGGATCAGGAAGGTGGTGAGGATTACGGGGCGGATCACAGGAGCGGGCGCAGGACCTTCCAGACGTTGTCGGCGATGACGGTGTGGCCGGCGGGATTGGGATGGATCCGATCGCCAAGGTTCAGTTCGGCCACGCCGCCGACGCCGTCGAGGAGAAACGGGATCAGCGCGACGCCGGCGCGCTCCGCGAGCTCGGGGAAGACGCGGCCGAAAGCCTCGGCGTGGGCCGGGCCGAGTTCCGGGGGCATGCGCATCCCGGCGAGCACGATGCGGGCGTCGGGATTCCGCTTCCGCACGCGCGCGATGATCTCCTCGAGGTTGGAGCGCATGAGGGCGGGGCTGATGCCGCGCAGCCCGTCGTTGGCGCCGAGCGCGAGCACGAAGAGGTCGGGCGGGGTGCGGAGCGTCCAGTCGATCCGGCGGAGTCCGCCGGCGGAGGTTTCGCCGCTGAGGCCGGCGTTGACGACCCGCCAGGGCAGCCCGGCGGCGCGGATCCTCGCCTGGATGAGGGCCGGGTAGGCGTCGGCGGCGGGATCGGAAAGGCCGTAGCCGGCGGTGAGGCTGTCGCCGAAGAAGACAAGGGTGCGGACCGGGGCGGGTTCGGCTCCGGTCGCGGCGGCGGCGATCACGAGGAAGGCCGCCAGCCCCGCGGCGAGGCGGCGGCTCCAGCTTTTCTCGGAAAGATGGGTTGTTTCCGGCATTTTGGTGTATGTTCGCGCGAAATCCATGAGTGCGCAGGCCATGCTGAAAGTCGAGCGGTTGACCAAGACCTACGGCGCGGGGGGCAACCACCGGCTGACGGTGCTCCGCGACGTGAGCTTCGAACTGGAGGCCGGCGCCACGCTGGCGATCGTGGGGCCGAGCGGGAGCGGCAAGACGACGTTGCTCGGGCTTTGCGCGGGCCTCGACGAGCCCTCCGAAGGCGGCGTGGAACTGGCCGGTGAGCCGATCGGCCGGATGAGCGAGGACGCGCGCGCGCTGGCCCGCAACGCGCACGTCGGTTTCGTGTTCCAGAACTTCCAGCTGGTGCCGACGCTCACCGCCCTCGAGAACGTGCTCGTGCCGGTCGAGCTGCGCGGGGAAGGCGGCGCGGCGGCCGAGGCGGAGGCGCGGGGCCTGCTCGGGCGCGTCGGGCTCGGCGAGCGCTGTGACCATTATCCGGTGCAGCTTTCGGGCGGCGAGCAGCAGCGCGTCGCGCTGGCACGGGCGTTCATGAACCGCCCGAAGATCCTCTTCTGCGACGAGCCCACGGGAAACCTGGACGGCGATACCGCGCACGCGATGGCCGACCTGATTTTCCGGCTGAACGAGGAGCGCGGCACGACCCTGGTGCTGGTGACGCACGACCTCGAACTCGCCCGCCGCTGCCGCCGGATCCTCCGGCTCAAGGCCGGCGCCGTCGCCAGCGACGAGCGGATCTGATTGCGGAAAACGCGGAAGACTCGGGTGACCACGGAATACACGGAACACGCGGAAAAGGAGGTGACGCCTTCATGAGCAAACTGGTCCACGAGCGTGAAACCTGCGACATCCTCGGGGCATGCTTTGAGGTCTACCGTGAGATGGGATGCGGCTTCCTCGAGGCGGTTTACCAGGAGTGCCTCGCGCTGGAGTTTGACCGCCGCGGAATACCTTACCGCGCCTTGGTGCCGCTCGAACTTCATTTCAAGGGGCAGCTGCTGCGGAAGCGCTATGAGGCTGATTTCATCTGCCACGATAAAGTGCTGGTTGAGATCAAGGCCGTCGGCGAACTGACCGACGAGCATCGGGCGCAACTCCACAATTACCTGCATGGGACCGGGCTCCGGGTTGGGTTGCTCGTGAATTTCGGGCATCACCCCCTCGTTGAGCATGAACGCTGCGTGCTCTGAGTCCTGTTCCGTGTATTCCGAGTGTTCCGTGGTCCCCTTATGACCTTCATTCTCAAGCTCGCCTGGCGTGATTCGCGCGCGTCGCGGCGGCGGCTCCTGCTGTTCTCGCTGTCGGTGGTGCTCGGCATCGCCGCGCTGGTCGCCATCGGCTCGCTCGGCGCGAACCTCGCGCGCGCGATCGACGAGCAGGCGCGCGGGCTGCTCGGGGCCGACCTTGTCATCACCGGGCGGGCGGAGCTCGGTCCGGAGGCGCGGGCGCACCTCGACGCGCTCGGCGCGGAGCGCGCCCGGGAGAAGAGCTTCTCGTCGATGATGACCTTTCCCGGCGCCGACGGCGCCGCGCGCCTGGTGAACGTGCGCGCGCTCGAGGGCGCCTTTCCCTTCTACGGTGATTTCACCACGGTCCCGGCCGATGCCCCCGCTCGCCTCCGCGCCGGAGGCCCTGTGGCCATCGTCGAGGAGACGTTGCTGCGCCAGTACAACGTGGCGGTGGGCGACGCCGTGAAGCTCGGCCGCACGACCTTCACCGTGGTCGGTGCGCTCCAGCGGCTGCCCGGCGAATCCTCCGCGGTCTCGGCCACGGTGGCGCCGCGCGCGTTGATCCCGTGGTCCGAACTTGAAGGCACGGGACTGGCGGAGCGCTCGGTCCTGTTTCGGCACCGCACGATGGTGCGGCTGCCGGCCGGGCTGCAGCCGGAGGCCGTCGAACGCGACATGCGCCGCCGTTTCGCTGATGAGCGGCTGGGCTTCGACACCGTCGCGGAGCGCAAGCGCAACCTGGGCCGGGTGCTGGAGAACATCGAGGGCTTCCTCGGGCTGGTGGGATTCGTCGCCCTGTTCCTCGGGGCCATCGGGGTCGCGAGCGCGGTCCACGTCTACATCCGCCAGAAGATCCCCACGGTTGCGGTGCTGCGGTGCCTCGGCGCGACGGCGCGCGCGAGCTTCTCGGTCTACCTCCTGCAGGGGATCGCGCTCGGGCTGGTGGGGGCGGTGCTGGGGGCCGCCTTGGGGGTGGCCATCCAGCTGGCGCTGCCCCGGCTGCTCCGCGACGTGCTGCCCTTCGACGTCACCTTCTTCATCGCATGGCCGGCGGTGGCGTGGGGCATGGGCGCGGGGTTGGTCATCTCGCTGCTGTTCACGCTGCTCCCGCTGCTCGCGGTGCGCGACGTCTCGCCGTTGGTCGCGTTGCGCTCCGCTTTCGCCGAGCGGGCCGGCACGCGGCCCGATCCATGGCGGATCGCGATCCTCGCGCTGATCGCCGTCGCCGTGGCGGGTTTCGCGGTCTGGCAGACCGGCCGGCTGCGGGAGGGCCTCGGCTTCACCGCGGCACTTGCGGGTGGCTTCGGTGTCCTGGCCGCCCTCGCCCGGCTGACCGCCTGGGCCGCCCGGCGCTGGCTGCCGCGCCGCGCCCCTTACGTGGTGCGCCAGGGCGTCGCCAACCTCTATCGGCCGCAGAACCGCACCGTACTGCTGCTGCTTTCGCTGGGCCTGGGGACGTTCCTCATGCTCTCGCTGTTCCTGACCCGCACCACGCTATTGCGCGAGATTCAGGTCGCGGGTGGCGGGGGCCGCGCCAACTTGCTCTTCTTCGACATCCAGGACGACCAGATCGAGGGCTTGAAGCGCGTCGCCGCCGATGCCGGCGCGCCCTTCACCGTCCACGCCCCGATCGTCACCATGAAGATCGCCTCGGTGAAGGGGCGTTCGGTCGAGGACCTGGTCCGGGCCGGTGGTCTCCGGCGTCAGGATGCCAACCCCGGCGAGGGCGGTGCATCCGTCGAGGGTCCGTCCCGCGAGGCGGCTCCGAAGTCGCGTTTCGGCGGGGCTCGGGGCGAACGCCCGGGCGGCCCCGGCCGGGGCGGGATGCCGGCGTGGACGCTGCGCCGCGAGTACCGGACCACCTACCGTGCGGCCCTGGAGGTCTCGGAGCGTCTCGTCGCGGGGGAGTTCACCGGGCGCGTGAGTCCGGGCGAGGCCGTGGTGCCGGTTTCGCTGGAGGAGGGCCTTTTCCGCGAGATGGGATTGAGCCTCGGTGATGAGATCGAGTGGGACGTACAGGGCGTGCCCATCCGCACACGGGTCGGGAGCGTCCGCGCGGTGGAATGGCGGCGGATCGAACCCAACTTCTTCGTGGTGTTCCCCGAGGGTGTGCTGGAGCCCGCGCCCAAGTTCCACGTTGCGGCGATGCGCGCGCGCGATCCCGCCCATTCGGCCGCCGTGCAGCGCGCCGTCGTCGCGGCCTACCCGGGCGTCACCGCCATCGACCTCGCGCTCGTGCTGCAGACGGTCGACGACATCTTCGGCAAGGTGGCGTTCGCGATCGAGTTCATGGCGGCATTCACCGTGCTGACTGGCGTCATCGTGCTCGCCGGCGCGGTGATGACCGGCCGTTACCAGCGGATCCGGGAGACCGTGCTGCTCCGCACGCTCGGCGCGACGCGGCGGCAGCTCATCCAGATCCAGCTCGTCGAGTACGCGATCCTCGGCGTGCTCGCGGCCTTCGTCGGCGGCCTCCTGGCCGTGGCGGGCAACGCGCTGCTCGCCCGCTTCATCTTTCGGATGGAGCCCGCGCTTTCCTGGACCGTCCTGGGTGGTGGCGTGCTGGCGGTCTGCGCCGTCACGATCGTGACCGGATTCCTCGCCAACCGCGGCATCACCCGGCACCCGCCGCTGGAGGTGCTGCGGCAGGAGACCTGAGCCGGCGGTACCGCCGCCGCGGGAAGGTTTGACGGAGCCGGACCCGCCGGGATGCTCGCGGGCGTTTCATGCCGGATCTCTCTCATCTCTTCGCCAACAACCGGGATTGGGCCGACTCGGTCCGCCGCAGCCGGCCGGACTTCTTCCTCGAGCTCTCGCGCCAGCAGTCGCCGCAGTACCTCTGGATCGGTTGCGCCGACAGCCGGGTGCCGGCGAACGAGATCGTCGGCCTCCTGCCCGGTGAGCTCTTCGTGCACCGCAACATCGCGAACCTGGTCGTGCACACCGACCTGAACTGCCTTTCGGTGATGCAGTTCGCGACCGAGGTGCTGCAGGTGCGCCACATCATCGTCTGCGGCCACTACGGGTGCTCGGGGGTCAATGCCGTCCTGCACCGCGACCGCATCGGATTGGCCGACAACTGGCTCCAGCACGTCCAAGACGTGCGCGAAAAGCACCAGCCGCGGCTCGAGTGCGTGAGAGGTGACGGCCCGGCGCGCTGCGACCGCCTGTGTGAACTTAACGTGATCGAGCAGGTGGCCAACGTCTGCCGTACGACCATCGTCCGCGACGCGTGGCTCCGTGGACAGGAGCTTACAGTCCATGGCTGGATTTACGGCCTCAAGGACGGCCGCCTACGCGACCTCAGTTGTTCCGCGACCAGCCCCGAGACGGCCGCGACGGCGTACCGCGCCGCGCTGGAACAGCTGGGCTGAGGCCTCTCGCCTCGAGATTCGGTCGGAGGCGAGGGTGGCTGCTTCTTCGCGCGGCGGCCGAGGAGATGGAACCGCGGGTCGACCCGAATGGACACGGATGGGTCTGGGTTCGAGGCGAGGTCACGGGAGTTTCAGAGCCGGCCAAGCAGGCGGTGTTTGAACCGAAAGGCCGGGAAGAGCGGGAAGAGGGAGCCGGGAAACGGTCAACGGTGGCATCGGCGGCCTCGTTGTTGTCCGCGGTCTTGCCAAGCCAACTACGTCCTCGAAGCGTGTCTTCTCAACCCCGCCCCATGACGAAAGTCGCCCGTTCCGGTCCCGTCGTCTCGCGTCGTTCCCTCCTGCGCGGCGTCCTCGCCGCCTCCGTCGCCCCGCTGGTCGTGCCGGCCCGCGTGCTGGGACGCGGCGGCGGTGTCGCGCCGAGCAACCGCATCGCGCTCGGCGGCATCGGCATCGGGCCGCGCGGCCGCATGGTGCTGTCGTCCATGCTGCCGGAGCGCGACGTGCAGTACTTCGCGACGTGCGACGTGCAGGCGGCGCTGCGGACTTCGGTCAAGGAGCTGGCCGACGCCCATTACGGCAACCGCGACTGCGCCACCTACCGCGACCTGCGCGAGTTGCTGGCGCGGCCCGACCTTGATGCGGTGCTCATCGCCACGGGCGACCGCTGGCACGCACTCGCCTCGATCCTCGCCGCGAAGGCCGGCAAGGATGTCTACAGCGAGAAGCCCTGCGGCATCACCATCGGTCTCTGCCAGGCGGTCGACGACACCATGCGCCGCACGGGCCGCGTGTTCCAGGCCGGCACGCAGCGGAGGAACGTGCCCAACTTCGAATTTGCCGCGCATCTCGCGCGCAGCGGCCGGCTCGGCCGGCTCCACACGATGCATGCCTCCATCTACCAGCTGGAGTGCAACTATTCCTGGCTGCCCGCGGAGCCGGAGCCGCCGCGCGACGAGATCGACTGGGATCTCTGGCTCGGCCCGGCCCCTTGGCGCCACTTCAACCGCAGCTACGTCGTCGACCGCCGCTGGCGCGGTTACTACGACTTCGACTCGGGCGCCAAGCTCCTCGACTGGGGGGCCCACACGGTCGACATCTGCCAATGGGCCAACGGCGCCGATGACACCGCCCCAGTCGAGTACGAGCCCGAAGGCGGCCGCGTCCATGCGAGCTACGCCAACGGCGTGCGGCTCATCCTCCGGCCCGACGGCTGGATCGGCCAACCTCCGGCCGGGGGAACGGGAAACTTCGCCGTCGGTTCGACCGGCACCTGCCCGGTGCGCTTCGAGGGTGACGAGGGCTGGGTGGAGACCGGCGACAACGGCTCGATCGAGCTGCATCCGGCGTCGCTGCGCGCGGAATGGCGGGCGTTCACGATGCGCGGCACCGATCCGGCGCGGCACACGCGTGAGTTCCTCGATTGCGTGAAATCGCGCGGACGCCCCGCCGCCAACGGTTCGGTGATGCGGCATTCCCACATCGCCTGCCATGCCGCCGCCATCGCGTGGATGCTCGGCCGCAAGCTGCGCTTTGACCCGAAGCGCGAGGAATTCATCGGCGATCCCGAAGCCAATCGCATGCGCTCCCGCGCCCTGCGCGAGCCGTGGCGGATTTGAACGCCGGCCGCCGCCACCCGCGCCTTTCGTAATTCCGGCTGAAAACCCCTCCCATGTCCGTCCCGTCCCGTCTCCTCCTTACGCTCGCGTGCGTCCTCGTGACCGTCGCCCGCGGCGCCGCGCCGGTCGACACCGCCGCGCTCCTGAACACGGTGCGCGCCGGGGGCGATCCCGCGGCCCGGGCCCGCGCGCTGCAGCAGCTGGCGGTCGCCGGTTCAGCCGAAGCGGTTCCGGCCGCGGAAGCCCTCGTTGCGGATGAGCAGCTCGGCCAGTACGCGCGCGACGTCCTTGAGCAGATGCCCGGTGCGGAAGCGGGTGCCGCGCTGCGGCGTTCCCTTGAAAAGACCAGTGGTCGGGCACTGCTGGGTGTGATCGGTTCGCTCGGGGCGCGTGGAGAACCGGAATCCGTGGAGCCGCTGCGGCGCGTCATGGTCGCTGGCGGGGAGCCCGCCGTCGCCGTGCTGGCGGCGCTGGGCCGCATCGGCGGAGCTGCGGCGGTGCAGGAACTCGAGGCGGCTTTGGTTTCCGTCGCGCCCGCGACCCGCGCGGCTGCGGCGGAGGGGTTGCTCGTTTCTGCCGACCGGCGGTTGGCCGCGGGGGATCGCGCCGGTGCCCGTTCCATTTTCGAGCGGGTCCGTTCGGCCGGGGTTGCCGGCGTGTGGCGCGTCGCCGCGGCGCGGGGTGCGGTGCTCACGACCGAGGGCGACGTCGTGCCGGCGTGGCTGGCACTCCAGCGCTCGGATGAGCCGGAGATGCGTGGGCTCGCGCTTTCCCTGGTGCGCGAGCTGCGCCACCCGGGCGTGAATGCCGCGCTGATCGCGGAGGCCGGGGGTCTTGAACAACCCGAGCGGCAGGCGGCGGCGATCTTCGCGCTGGTCGACGTCGGGGAACCGCGCGCCCTTTCCTTCATCGAGACGAAGGCGCGGTCGGGTCCGGTCTCGCTGCGGGTCGTCGCGTTGCGCGCCCTTGGTCGTGCCGGCGGACCCTCGAGCGTGCCGGTGCTCCTGCAGGCGCTCGGTGAGGCCGGGGCCGAGGCGGTGGTGGAGGCCGCGGCCGATGGACTCGCGCGCATCCCGGCCCGCGAGACCGGCCCGGCCTTGCTGGCCGCGGCGATCGGGACGGGAAATCCCATGAAGGTCCGCCTGATCGGGCTTTTGGGCGACCGACGGGACGAGGCTGCGGTGCCGGCCCTGCTCGGCTGGGCGTCAGGAACCGACGCCGAGGTGGCCAAGGCGGCGCTGCGCGCGCTGGGGGTCGTGTTGAGTCCCTCCGGCCTACCCCGGCTCATCGAGCTCGCCGTGAAGGCGCCCGATGACGACCGCCGCCTGTTGGCCGACCGCGCAATCGTCACGACCGCGATGAAGATCGTTGAGCCCGCGCGCCGGCCCGAGGCCTTGCTGAGCGCGTTCCGCGCGGCCCCCGATCCCGCCCAGCGCGCCGCGTTGCTCCGGCCCCTTGGTGTCGTGGTGCGCACGATGGGTCCGGCGCATGGCGTGTTCTTCGCGGTGCGGGCGGCCCTGCAGGACTCCGATCCCGGCGTGCGCGGCGCGGCCGTCCGTTGCCTGGCGGAGTGGCCCGACGCCACGCCGGCGGTCGCACTGATCGAATTCGCCGCGCGGCCTGATGTGCCGGACTCCCAGCGCGAGGCGGCCGTGCGCGGCGTCGTGCGGATGACGGGACGCGTCGCCGCCGGGCAGGAGATTTCCCCGCTCGACGTGGTGCGGACCCTCGCCGCCGCGGGCCGCGCCGCCCGCGGCAAGGCGGAGAAGATGCAGGTGGTCGCCGGCCTGGGCGCATCGCGCCGCGCCGCGGCCCTGCCGCTCATCGTGCCTTATCTGGACGACACTGAAGTGAGGCCCGAGGCCGCGCTCGCGGTCGTACAACTGGCCTCGACCCCAGGGGTCTCCGCGGCGGATCCCGCCTTCCGGACGGCGCTGGAGCGTGCCGCGGCGGTGGCGACGGACGACGATGTGCGCCGGCGCGCGGCTCGCCTCGCCCGGGGCGAGGGTGTTCCCAAGACGGCGGCGGCCAAGGGCGCGAAAGCAGGCAAGGCTGGAAAGGCGGCCGCGGTGGTGCCGGCGACCAAGCCCGGAACCCTCTTCAACGGCCGCGACCTTTCCGGTTGGGAGGGCGACCCCGGCACCTGGCGGGTGGAGGACGGCGTGATCAAGGGCGGCTCGCTCTTAGGCAACCCGCGCAACGAGTTCCTCGCGACGACGCGTCCCTACCGGAACTTCACGTTGCGCTTGGAGTACCGTTTGAACGGCACGGAGGGCTTCGTGAACGGCGGTGTCCAGGTTCGCAGCGTGCGCATCGAAAAGCCCGCGAACGAGATGAGCGGATATCAGGCCGACATCGGCGCCGGGCATTCGGGGAGCCTCTACGATGAATCCCGCCGGAAGCGATTCCTGGCGCGCGCCGACGCGGCGCAGGTCCGGCGCCTCGAGCGCGTCGGCGAGTGGAACGCGTACGAGATCCGCTGCGACGGACCACGCGTGGAGATCCTGCTGAACGGCGAGCGCACGCTGCTCTTCACGGAGGATGACGCGGGGGTCGCCGCCGACGGCTTGGTCGCGCTGCAGATCCACGGCAACTGCAAGGCGGAGATCGCGTTCCGTGGCATCGTGATCGAGGAACGTTGAACGCTGCGCCTCTTCGGCCGTGTCCTAACCCTAAGGGCGGAAACGCACTGTTTTCTCGGTCTGGCGTGGAAGGAACATGAGGGTGACCTGCCGGCCGGCGTCGCGGACGCGGATCGAGTTGATCTGATTCGGGAATTGCTCGCCGAGCGCGTTGTGGTGGAGGCGGGCGCCCTCGACTCCGTCCGGAAGGGGAATTTCCAGATAGAACCAAAGCTCGTTTGCGTCGGCCTTGGCCTCGCGCCCCACCCAGCGATGCGGCGCTACCTTTCCCTCCCGGGTCTTCACCAGGAATTTCTCGGCGAAGTAAGCCCGGGCGACCTCGTCGAACTCCGCGGCCGGCGTGCGTTCGAGCGAGACGCGCCGGCGGGCGTGCACGCTGACCGCCGCCTCGAAATCGTCGATGAACACGCGCAAAGCCACCTCGAGGTTTCCGTTGCTGGCGTTGTAATCGGCCTCCGCGACCGAGGTGTGGATTGGGTGGGCCCGCAGGACAGCGGTCGCGGCGAAGGACAGCAGCGATGCCGCGGCGAACGCGCGGAGGCGCGCTGTCACGGCTTGGCGGCCGCCGCGGGCCGCGTGAGCTCGCGCAGCGGGTTCTTCTCGGCTTCCTCCCGGTGCAGCTGGAATCGGGTCTTCACGGGGCGGCGGGGCCAGAAGTTGTTCTCAAGGTCGCAGTCGGCGAGCTCGTCGCGGGGATCGAGCGTGACGGACTTAAGTTCTTTTTCCGTCAGGATCAGCTTGGAGGTTCGGGTCGTGTCATGGCGCCAGAGCTCGGCCCCGAGCATCATCTCCTCGGAGGAACCGTCGGTGAACTCGAGCCGCAGGGGCAGCGGCATGACGATCCCGCCGACGTTGGCGAAATCGATCAGGTAGAAGTTGCGGCGCGTCTTCAGCAGCGCGGGGTCGATCTTCGCCGCGGCGAGCTCGCGCAGGAGGCCGGCGTGGGCCTCGCGCTCGCTGGGCAGCACCGTGGCCTCGTCGTGGGAGTCGTAGAAGTCCTTCAGCTCCGGAAAGCGGTCGACGCGCTTCGGCAGGCTGGCGTTGAGGCGGCGTGTCGTGGTCTGCGGCAACGCCGCCCGCTCGGCCGCCTCGCGCGGTTTCTCGACCTCGGGATCGCGTGAGTCCAGCTGCAGCCAGCGCACCGCCGTGACCGCCTGGTCGACGTGATCGGTTCCGTAGAACCAGCCGCGCCAGAACCAGTCGAGGTCGACGCCGCTGGCGTCCTCCATCGTGCGGAAGAAGTCGGCAGGCGTGGGCCGGCGGAACATCCAGCGCTGCGAGAAGGTGCGGAAGGCGTGGTCGAACAGGTCCCGGCCGAGGACGACGTCGCGGAGGATGTTCAGCGCGACCGCCGGCTGGGCGTAGCTGTTGAAGCCGAGTTCGCGGATCGACTCCGAGTTGGTCATCACCGGCACGCGGTCCGTGCGGCGCATGTAGTCCTTGATCGAACGCGCGTCGCGGCGCTGCGGCCAGTCCTTCTCCCACTCCTCCTGCGCCAGCATCTGGACGAAGGTGTTGAGGCCCTCGTCCATCCACGTCCACTGCCGCTCGTCGGAGTTCACGATCATCGGGTAGTAGTTGTGGCCGACCTCGTGGATGATCACGCCGATCAGGCCGTACTTCGTGCGGCGCGGGTAGGTGCCGTCGTCCTCGGGCCGAGGGCGGTTGAAGCAGATCATCGGGTACTCCATGCCGCCTCCTACGGGTCCGTTCACGGAGATCGCGACGGGGTACGGATACGCGAAGGAGAAGCGTGAGTAGACGTCCAGCGTGTGCAGGATCGCGTGCGTCGAGTACTTGTCCCAGAGCGGCATGCCTTCCTTGGGATAGAACGACATGGCGAGGACGGGGCGGCCGGCATGGGTGTGACCGGGAGCACCCTGCGCGTCCCAGATGAAGCGCCTCGAGGTGGCGAAGGCGAAGTCGCGCACGTTCTCCGCGCGGAACCGCCAGGTCTTCGTGCCGGTGGCGCGGACCTGCTCGGCGGCGCGGGCCTCGTCGGGCGTGACGATGAAGACGGGCGCGTTCGCGGTCTCGGCGCGGCGCAGCCGCTCGCGCTGGGCCTCGCTGAGCGCCTCGGCGGAGTTCTGGAGCGTGCCGGTGGCCGCCACCACGTGGTCGGCGGGGACGGTGAGGCTCACGTCGTAGTCGCCGAACTCGAGGGTGAACTCGCCCGTGCCGAGGTACTGCTTGTGCTGCCAGCCGGCGTAGTCGGTGTAGGCGGCGAGGCGCGGGAACCACTGCGCGACGACGTAGAGCGCGTTGCCGTCGGGCTTGAACACCTCGTAGCCGGTGCGGAACGCGGAGCCCTCCGCGGGGTTGAGCAGGTAATCCCAAGCGAGCGAAAAGCTGAATTTCCCGCCCGGCGGCAGCGGCGAGGGCAGGTCGATCCGCATCATCGTCTTCACGATCGCGTGCGGCAGGGCGCGGCCGCTGGCGTCCTGCACGTCGCGCACGGAGAGCTGGCTGGAGTAACGTTCCGCGACGAGCAGCTCCTGCAGCGTGCGGTAGGGGAACTTCGCCGGATCAGGGGCGGGGGCGAGGGCGCGGGAATCGGCGTCGGCCGCGAAGTAGTTGGGGTCGAGCTGCAGCCAGAGGTAGGTGAGGGTGTCGGGCGAGGCGTTGTGGTAGGTGATCGCCGCCCGGCCCTGCAGGCGGTGGGTGGATTCGTCGAGTTGCACCTCGATGCGGTAGTCGGCGCGGTTCTGCCAGTAGGCGGCGCCGGGCGCGCCGGCGGCGTTGCGCTGGGGGGTGGGCGAGGGGAGCAGTTCCCCGAGCTGCTGGAACTTGCCGACGGGAGCACCGCGATTCTCCGCGGCGGGCGCGGGTGACGCGCAGGCAAGCAGGAGGCAGACCGGCGGGAAGGGGAGGGCGCGCAGGGTCATGCCGCATGGATACGCTCGCCGGCCGGCAGCGCCAGCACTTCCTCGGCCCCGCCCGGACGGCGGACTCAGAGCAGCGAACCCTGACCCTCGCCGACGGCGGCGCGCAGGCCGATGGCCGCGTAGCCCTTCGGGGTGAGCACGCGGCCCTGCGGGGTGCGCTGCAGGTAGCCCTCCTGGATGAGGAACGGCTCGTGCACCTCCTCGAGGGTCTCGGCCTCCTCGGCCACGGCGACGGCGATGGTGCTCATGCCGACGGGCCCGCCGCGGTAGTTCTCGGCCATGACGCGGAGCATGCGCTTGTCCATCTCGTCGAGCCCGGCGGCGTCGATCTCGAGCAACTCGAGGGCGCGGGCGGCGACGGGCTGGGTGACCTCGCCCTTGGCGCGCTCAAGGGCGTAGTCGCGGACGAAGTTGATGAGGTTGTTGGCGATGCGCGGGGTGCCGCGGCAGCGGCGGGCGATCTCGCCGGCGCCGCCCTCGTCGATGGTCACCTTGAGCAGGCCGCAGCTGCGGCGCACGATCTGGCCGAGGGTGGCGTGGTCGTAGTATTCCAGCCGCGTCTGCAGGGTGAAGCGGGAGCGGAGCGGAGCGGTGAGAAGCCCGCTGCGGGTGGTGGCTCCGACGAGGGTGAAGCGCGGCAGGGTGAGGCGCACGCTGCGGGCGTTCGGCCCCTGGTCGATCATGATGTCGAGGCGGAAGTCCTCCATCGCGGAGTACAGGTATTCCTCGACGGTCTTCGGGATGCGGTGGATCTCGTCGATGAAGAGGATATCGCCCTCCTCGAGGTTGGTGAGCAGGCCCGCGAGGTCGCCGGCCTTCTCGATGACGGGCCCCGAGGTGACCCGCACGTTGCGGCCGAGCTCGTGGCCGAGGATGAACGCGAGGGTGGTCTTACCGAGCCCGGGCGGGCCGGAGATGAGGATGTGGTTGAGCGGCTCGCCGCGGCGCCGCGCGGCGCCGACCATGACCTGGAGGCGCTCGACCGTCTTGGGCTGGCCGGTGAAGTCGCCGAACGACAGCGGCCGCAGGGCGGCCTCGGCGGGTGAGACGGGGGCGGCGAGGGTGGAGGTGATGTAACCGAGGCCGGTGGCCGCGGCGGGCGGCGGCACGGCCTTGGGGTCCTCTTTCTTGGGTCGGCTCACGGGAAGGATGGGAGGCGGCGCGCGGTACCCGGGCGGATCATTCGCGCCACTCGACGTCGGCGCCGAGGCTGCGGAGGTTTTCCACGAAGTGCGGATGGGCGCGGCGGATGGTGTCGGCGTTCTTCACGACCGAGCGCCCCGGGATGCTGGCGGCGACCATGTAGAGCCCCACGGCGGCACGGATGATGTAAGGGGCGTCGACGACGGCGGGCCGGAGCGGGCGGTCGCCGAAGACGATGACGCGGTGCGGGTCGCTCACGACCACGTGGGCGCCGAACTTGGCGAGCTCGGGCATCCAGGTGAAGCCGCCCTCGTAGACCTTGTTCCAGAACTGGATCGCGCCGCGGGCGCGCACGGCGAGCGCGATCATGCACGGCAGCAGGTCGACGGGGAAGTAGGGCCACGGCGCTGCCTCGATCTTCGGCAGCAGGTTCGGCGTGAACGGCGCCTCGATGGCGAGCGGCTGGCGGGCGCCCACCCGCGCCGTGTCGCCGTCGTGCTCGACCGTGACGCCGAGCTTGGCGAACGCGCGGGTCATCAGGTCGAAGTGGTGCGGCAGCGAGTCCCGCACGCGCACCTCGCCGCCGGTGATCGCGCCGAGCGCGAGGAAGGTGACGACTTCGTGGTGGTCGGTGCTGATCGTGAACGTGCCGCCGCGCAGTCGGTCGACGCCCTCGACCACCAGTTGGCTGGTGCCGAGGCCGTCGATCTTCGCGCCCATGCCGGCGAGCACGCGGCAGAGGTCCTGCACGTGGGGCTCGCTGGCGGCGTTGATCAGGGTGGACGTGCCGCGCGCGAGCGCCGCGGCCATGACGAAGTTCTCCGTCGCCGTCACCGACATGTAGTCGGGCCAGTGGCGTGCCCCGCGGAACCGCCGCGCGAGGCGCAGGGTGAGGCCGCCGTCGCGGCTGACGGTCGCACCGAGCTTCTCGAGGATCTCCAGGTGGGGATCCAGCTCCCGGATGCCGAGCGAGCAGCCCTTGGCGTTGGTGGGAAACGTGAGCCGGCGCATGCGCTGCAGCAGCGGAGCGAAGAGCAGCACCGAGGAACGCATGCCCGCCGGCATCTCGCCGCGGAGGCGGCGCGGGTCGAACCCGCGGTGGTCGATGTCCATCCGGCCGGCCGGCTGGTCCCAGTTGATCCGTGAGCCCTGTTCCTGGAAGAACCGCACCAGCTTTTCGACATCGGTGATCGCCGGCACGTTCAGCAGCGTCACCGGCTCGTCGGTGAGCAGCGTGGCGCACAGGATCGGCAGCATCGAGTTCTTGTTGCCCGAGGGGCGGATGGTGCCCGAGAGGGGCTTGCCGCCGTTGACGATCAGATCGGCCATGGAGCGCTTCGGTGTTCGCGGAAAAAAAGAAAGGCGCCCGCGGAGGCGGGCGCCTGTGAGTTGCGCGGCCGTCGCGGCCGTGCGCAAGGCAGAAGCGGGTCGTGCGCTCAGATCGCGCCGCCGCCCTGCTGGC
>JACCDO010150028.1_pt1 | contig 18682 bp, 3 predicted proteins | sample 7446101 | NCBI WGS metagenome assembly JACCDO01 (sample SAMN15323440, study PRJNA562643) | freshwater metagenome | isolation source: river surface water | place: USA:Blue River Watershed | collected 2017-08-16 | reverse complement strand
CTACCCCCTTGGCTGGTAGTATTTGATGTAGAGCCCACGCCACCTAAGCCGCCACCGAATCCCCCTTTATTCGCGACCCTTCCACCGGAATTAGTACCGCCGCCGCCGCCGCCGCCATAACCCCCATCAGTTCCTGTTCCTGATCCCGCTTGTCCATAGGCGGCAAAGCCGTCACCAAACACAATGTCATCTCCGCCGTTTGCATTGATTTGATCAGCACCTGAACCAGCGTTGCCACCTGCCACATAGGTTGAGTTGGAGACAGATCCCCCCGCACCACCGCCCGAACCATCGCCGAAAATGACATCAACTCGCACAGAACCTGTCAGCGTGTCGTTGTCCGTAACGGCGGAAACACCGGCAATTCCCGCATAACCCGAATATCTGACTCCTTTACCCCCACTACCTGATCCGTCTCCCATGATCAAGTTGTAGGGTGCATTGACCAGGGTAGCAGTGCTTGCCACTGCAGTGGCGTAATCATTGCCAGAGGTGTCCTTGGCTTGCAAGGAGAAAGTAGGCGAACCAGTGCCATACAGATGTTTAAATGAAATTGACCCAGCGGCAACCTCAGCCAAAGTAAAGGTGGTGACTGTGACCCCGGATTTTTGAAAATACCCACCCGATAAGCTGCTAGCCTGGATGGTGACTTGGTCATCGGTGTTGTCTTGATCGCTGATACCGAGCATGGATTTGGTCAGCGTCACGCTGGCGATATCCGCTGTTTCGGTCAAACTGAAAACCGCCGGTAGCACCAGTGGTTTGACATTGGTCAAAGACAAAGTGCCGGTGAAAGTTTGAGGTGTCAGTGTGTTGGTGCTGTCACCCACGGTGTAGGTAATTGCAGGTGGGGTGCCAGTACCGTCGTGAACAAACTGGACGCTATTTGCAGCGATGTCTGCCAAGGTGAAACGGGTCGATGCGCTGCCACTGAGTTTGAACACGCCGCCTTGAACACCGCTCAGATTGAACACTACATTGTTCGCCAATGTATCGCTGTCGGTCACATTGAACATTTGCGGCGTGATCGTCAGTGTCGCGCCCTGCAAAACACTCAAACTCATGCTGTTAACCAACGGTGCATCATCGATAGCGGTGTAAATGATGGTGACCGGTGTCACGGCAGTGGTGGTCACACCGTCGCTGACTTTAAGACTCAGTGTTGGTGTACTTGACAAGCCATCGTGTGCAAATGTGACCAGGCCTGCTGTCAATTGGCTCACAGTAAATGTATTCGCGGATTGTCCGTTTACCTTGAGTGAGCCGCCGCTGATATTGCTGGTGGTCACTGTCAGGCTGGTGTCTGGGGTGTCTTGGTCTGATATGCCCAATGCGGCTTTCGTGAGTGTGGCGCTGCCGCGCTCAACCAGCGCAAAACCCGGACTGGCAATACGCGGTGCATCATTGACATTTCCAACGTAAACCACCAGACTTTGCGTCGCTTTCAAACTACCATCAGTGGCATCGATATTTAGCAAATAGCTGTTATTGCCGTCACTGTCGGTAGGTACTTCGAAGTCTGGCGCAGTGAGAAAACGAATATTTCGGGAAGCATCTATGAAGAACCTGTCTTTATCCACTCCGCTGAGCTGGTAGCTCAATGTTGGTCCGTCAACATCATTGGCAAGCGGTGCAGTGAAAACCACACCGCTGCTGTTTTCGTCAACCGTGGCCCTGTTGTTGGGAAACCCGCTGATGAATTGAGGGGCATCGTTCACTCTTGTAAGCACGGGCGTCGCGCGCACCGAAGCTGAAGTACGCCCGATCGGGTTATTGGCGTTGAGATCAAACAAGGGTGCTGTTTCGCTGCCATCATGCGTGAACTGGATTCGACTGGCTTGTATGTCGGCCAAGGTGAAGTTGGTCAAAATATCAACAGATCCGGTTTTAGAGAAATACCCGCCCACCACATTGCTGACATTGATGGTGACGTCGGCGGCTGAATTGTCAGCCGAGTACACCGCCAGCATGTCCTGCGTGAGTACCACTGACATGCCTTCAGTGACTTCCAATTGTGGTGTGCCAATTTGCGGTGGTTTGTTGGTCACCACAAGCACCACATTGCTCACAGTGACAGATTGAGGGGCATTGTCTGTGACCTTGATGTCAAACTTAGGAGCGGCTGTGCTGCTGTCAAAAGACAGCTTCATTTTTCCCTCGATCACGTCTTGCAAAGTGAAGCTGTTTTGCGCTGTGCCATCCTTTTTGAAAGTGACGCCATTCAGGTTGGACACCGTGATGTTGAGCAAATTGGCAGGTGTGTCCACATCGCTGATTTTTAAAATCGCACTTGTCAATGCAAGCTCTTGCCCGTCTTGCACGACGATATTGCTCAGGTCTACCAAAGGCGGGTTGTTACCCGAGGTATTGAGATTGACTCTGACACCAACAGGGCCAACCACGGTATTGCTTTGGTCAGTGACACTGATGCTGAACACTGGCTTGATGCCTGTTCCGTCATCCACCACCGTGATGGCGTTGTCAGCCACTTGCTTCAAAGTAAATGAAGTGACTGGTGTTGATCCGTTATTAAACCTGAAACTGCCATTCGTATAACTATTGACAGTAACTTTGACTTCCGCATTTGTATTGTCAGGGTCGGTGATGCCCAGCATGGCTTGCGTGACCAGCAGCGGAGTGCCTTGGGTAATAGTCAGGGTTGGAGACGCGATACTTGGCAAGTCATTGACACGGTTAAACAATAAATTACTGTTGACACTGGCGGTGGTACTGTTGTCATCTAAATTGATTGCACTGACTGCAAACGAGGGTTGTGTTTCCGAACCATCGTGCACGAAACGGATTTGTCCTTGCTGCAATTCGCTGAGTAAAAAACTTTGAATGACTATTCCGGAGGCACTAACTTTTTCAAAGCGTCCGCCTGCTACGTTGCTTAGCAAAAGTTGAATTTTTTCTGCTTGGGTATCAGGGTCGCTCAATGGAATATGACTTGTATTGAGCAACAAACTGCCGCCCTCGGAGATTGCAAAAGAAGGTGTTTGCAATACCGTGGGGTCTTGCGTGTTGGTGAAGCTCACGGTTACCGGGACATCCACTGCCCTGGCAATATTGCTGAGGTCAGTGACCTTCAAGCGAATACCAGGTGCAGACTCGCTGCCATCATGCACAAACTTGACTTTGCCATTGACCACATCATCGAGAGTAAATGAATTTGCAAAGCTGTTGTTGAGTGTGAAGTTACCATTGGTTTGCAAGGTGGCGGTGATGGTCAGATTGACATCTGTGGTGTCCGGGTCTGTGATACCCAGCATGTCTCTGGTCAAGGTAAGCGACTGCCCTTCGGTGATTACCAAAATGGGACTCATGACTGGCGCATCATCCACCGGTGTGAATCTGACCACGCCGGCCACAGTGTCAGATGAGGCTGTGCCAGAAATGGCTGTGATGCTGAACGTAGGCGCGGTTTCTGATCCGTCGTGCAGGTACTTGATATTGCCTGCCTTGGCATTTGCCAAGCTGAAGCTGGTGATGGCTGTTTTGGTGGGGTCGCTTGTCGAGTAGAACTTGCCGCTGCTGGAGAGGTTGCTGACTTGCAGGGTCACGTTAGCGTCAGTGGAATCCACATCTGTCACCGCATTGGTGGGCACCACCACAAGCGCAACGTCACCACCTTCGTTCAAGGTCAAGGTCAATGCGCTGTTGATGACAGGTGCATCGTCCACATTGGTGAAAGAAATTGTCAACGTTTGACTTGCAGTGTTCACGCCATCAGAGGCAGTCAATGTCAGTGTGGGGGCAGTTTCTCCGCCGTCATGCACAAACTTGACTTTGCCGTCCGTCACATCTTGCAGGGTGAAGGTGCTGCTGTTGACACCATTGACTTGCAAGTTGCCTCTGCTAGAGGTGCCTGTGAATTTCAAATTCGCACCTGTAGCCAAGTTATCGCTGACAGCCAACACAGTGCTGGTGATGTCAGACACCAATCCCTCAGTCACTGCCAAACTGCTGCTGCCCCACACAGGGGCCGTGTTGTCCAAGCTAAAGGATGCAGCGGGCACAGACGAGGTGGCCCAAGCTACTCCACTTGTATTACCGATGACGCTGCCGCCGTTCAAACTGAAGCTGTTGAAAGAGACGGTAGAGCTATCACCCGCAGGTGCAGTGGCGGTGAACAACAACACATTGCTGTCGCTGCCGCTGGCATAGTTTGCAGTCAGCGTACTACCGCCCAATGTGACAGAGATCGTAGGAGCCCCACTGACAGTCACAGCCTCGGACATGGTCAGCGCAAACGTCAGCGTGTCGCCTTGTTTACCCACAGCGTTATTGGAGCCACCACCTGCGTTGTTGTTCGTCACAGTGAAACTACTGAGCGTTGAAGGTGTAGCCGCGGTCAAAGTAAAGTCATCTGACACCGATAAATTGCCCGCGCCGTTGTCGGTCGCAGTGACTTTGACATTGACGCTCGTATTTGCAGTGGGCGTCCCGCTGAAAGTGCGGCTTGCAGCATCGAATGTCAACCAAGAAGGCAATGCGCTGCCGTCTGATAGTGTGGCGGTGTAACTCAGCGTGCTGCCCGCATCCGGGTCGGTAAATCTATTGGTGGGAATGGTAAAGCTGCCAGACCGGTTGACCAACCAAATTTGATCGACCAATGGGTTGCTGACCACCGGTGCTTCGTTGATATCGCTGACATCCAGCGAAAAAGTTTGTGTGACACTGCCGGTGTTGAGTGTGACGCTGTAGCGTGGCTTATTTTCAAAGTTGAGCGCAGTTCCAGTCTTGAGGTAGAGCACATTTCCAGACACCAGAAAACTGGCTGCATCAGTCCCGCTTAGGGTGATGTTATTGGTTCCGCCATCAACATCCGCAATCGCTATATCAGCCAGCTTGATATTGCTGCTACTGTCGCTGTTCTCGGGCAAGCTCGAAACAATATTGCTCAAGTTGATCGCGGTAGGCGCATCATCCACCGGTGTGAATCTGACCACGCCCGCCATGGTGTTTGAAACTGCTGTACCCGATTTGGCTGTGATGCTGAATGTTGGCGCGGTTTCTGACCCGTCGTGCAGGTACTTGATATTGCCAGCTTTGGCATCGGCCAAGCTGAAGCTGGTGATGGCTGTTTTGGTGCTGTCGCTTAACAAGTAGAACCTGCCGTTGCTGGACAGGTTGCTGACTTGCAGGGTCACGTTAGCGTCAGTGGAATCCACATCTGTCACCGCATTGGTGGGCACCACAAGCGCAACGTCACCACCTTCGTTCAAGGTCAAGGTCAATGGGCTGTTGATGACAGGTGCATCGTCCACATTGGTGAAAGTGATTACCAACGTTTGACTTGCAGTGTTCACACCATCAGAGGCAGTCAATGTAAGTGTGGGGGCAGTTTCTCCGCCGTCGTGCACAAACTTGACTTTGCCGTCTGTCACATCTTGCAGGGTGAAGGTGCTGCGGTTGACACCGTTGACTTGCAAGTTGCCTCTGCTAGAGGTGCCTGTGAATTTCAAATTCGCACCTGTAGCCAAGTTGTCGCTGATGGCCAGCACATCACTGGTGATGTCAGATGAGAGTCCCTCGGTGGCTGCCAAACTGCTACTGCCCCACACCGGAGCCAGATTGTCCAAGCTGTAGGACGCATCAGCCACCGTGGCAGTGGCCCATGCCTGTCCACTTGTATTACCGATGACGCTGCCGCCGTTCACATCAAAGCCGTTGAACTGCACGAAAGATCCACTGCCCGCAGGTGCCAGGGCAGTGAACAACAACACATTGCTGTCGCTGCCACTGCTGTAAGTTGCCGTCACATCTGTGCCGCCGACCTTCACAGAAATGGTGGGGCTGCTATTGACTGTGACCGCCTCGGACATGGTTAGTGCGATGCTGAGTGTGTCGCCTTGTTTGCCTACAGCGTTGTTGCTGCCACCTGCAGCATTGTTGTCCGTAACTTTGAAGCTGCTGACCGTAGGTGGAAGCACACTGGTGATGACAAAGTTAGCGGATGTAGATAACGGCGTGCTGGCACTGTCAGTGGCCGTGACTTTGACTGTGATACTGCCATTGGTCGAAGACGACCCGCTGAATGTGCGGCTTGCAGCATCGAATGTCAACCAAGAAGGCAATTCGCTGCCGTCTGACAGCGTAGCGCTGTAAGTCAGTGTGTCTGCCCTATCCGGGTCAGTAAAGCTGTTGGCAGGAACAGTGAAACTGTTGGTGCTGCCACCAGCCAAAAAGGTCTGGTTGGCAAGCGCTTGAACCAACACAGGTGCTTCATTGAGGTTGTTCAATGTGACGGTGATATCTTGTGTAAAGCTGTTGCCCGCAACGTCGGTTCCGCTGACGGTCAGCGCATAAACACCATCACCGTTAGCGTCATCTTTGCTTTCAAAGTTTTTAGTATCCCGCACACGCAAATTGCCTTGTGCGTCAATACTGAACTTGGTGGCATCTGCCCCTTGTAATACCGTGCTGAATGTCACAGATCCGCTGGCATCGCTGGCTTGCAAACTACTGACCAGTGCGTTAGCCGTGTTGTTTTCATTCAGGTTGATAGCTGTCGTGGCAAGACTGGGGGCGGTCTTGTCAATCGTGAAGTTGATGGTTTGCGTGCTGCTGACGTTGCCCGCTTTGTCAGTCTGTCGCACTTCGACGGTGTAGCTGCCGTCTGAAGTCGGTACGGTGTAGGTGGTGCTCCAGTCACTGAAGGCATCGCTGGCTTTTTGTATGCGGTACTCCAGCAAAGCGCCCACTTCGGTGTTGGTCGGCGCGGTGAGCGCACCCGAGTTGGTGATGCCGTCTGAGGCGTAACTTGCATCCAAGCCATTGCTGCTATCGGTGCTGAGTACCGCGTTAGGTGTTGAGGGCTTGGTGCTGTCAAGTGTGAAGCTGATGGTTTGTGTGCTGCTGACGTTTCCAAATTTATCGGTCTGTCTTACTTCAATGGTGTAGTCGTCGTCAGCGCTGGCGTTGGTTGCCGGGGCGTTGTAGGTGCTGCTCCAATCGCTGAAATTACCCACACTTTTCTTGACACGGTATGCCAATGTGGCACCTTTTTCAATGTTGTTTGGGGCGGTGATTGCGCCCAAGTTGGTAATGCGGTCAGCATCAAGACCCGAATTGCCATTGCTGCTATCGACTCTCAATGAAGCGTTAGGGACTGCAGGTGCCAGCGTGTCTACCAGCAATGTCAATGTGTCGCTGGGAATGTTGTTAACCAGCGGGGTGCCAGCGGTGAATGTATCTGCAGAAATGCGAATACTGGCCGCAGTGCCCCCGGGGGTGGGTGTGAACTTGGCTGTATAGACAAGAGCGTCATTGGCTGAAACCACGAGGTTGCTCAAAACACCACCTGAGACAGTCACATCTGCAAGGTCAAACGAACCTACGGGGTCTTGATTGAAAGTAAAAGTCACCGTACAGGTAGCACCCATACCCAACATGCCTTTGTCAGCCGTAATCAACACTTGCGGAGCGGCTTTAGGGGTGCTGTCAAGAAAGATGGTTTTCAACAAGGCACGTACATCATCTGACTGCAAACTGTCATTGCTAACCGCCTGAGCCGCCGCGGACAAAAGCAAGTTCTTGGCTTCGTCGCCACTGAATGCATTGCCTTCGGTGTTGATGCCAGCGACCAATTTATCGATCACCTGCTGAGTGGTTAATTCATCTTTTTGTTCAGCTGCAGCCACGATAGCAAGAAATCGTCCCAAGTTATTGGAAGTGGTACCGCCGTCGGTGGTTGTGTCCGCCTCAACCTGTGTGACATCCTTGCTTTCTCCTAAAAACAGCTTGCTGATGGCTGAATTCATGGCCGCGATGGTTGCCGTGCTTGGTAATGTGGTGTTGCCTTTGCTATCGGTGACGACCAGTTTTTTCGCTGCGATTTCAGTCAATGGATTGAGGTGCGCTGACAGACTGCCCGCCACAGCGTTCACAACGGCGCGCAGTGTCGTGACAGAGGCATCGAAGGTGGCGGTTCCGCCCGATTCGTTGTTGTAAGTGGCCGTACCTGACAGCATCAGCATCAAAGGGCCGGTATAGCCATTCAGTGTGAATGTGTAGCTGCCGTCATCATTGACGGCGGTTTCTTGTAACTTGGTGCCGTCAGATTTGTAAGCGGTGATGGTCAGGCTGGAAGATATCAATGTTCCCAGACTGACTGAACCACGCAAGGTAGAGCTTGTTTCTGAACTTGATTTGGAGTCGTTAGATTCTGATAGGGCCAGCGTGGCGATGCCGACAGCCGCAGCGCCAGTAGACAGCACAGTGCCGCTGAACATGCTTGATAAAGCCGCGGGGTTGAATCCCAAGGCGACAGGGTCGACCGCCAGATCAAGTTGTACCCCTGGAGCCCACACCACAGAGGTTTGATCGGCGATGTATTGCAAAGGTGTGTGGGCGTTGATCAAGCCGTATGTAGGCGAATCTGCACTGCCTTGTTGAACCACATAACTGGGCAATTCAGCGTTTGTAAGCTGGGATTGCTCGCTAATTTCAAAAAAATCGTCCAACTCGACAACGATTTGCTCATCAACCCAGACTTGCAGTTGCTTGCCTTTGCGAATCACATACTGGTCTTTGATCAAAGCCATTGTTTGAGCATCAACTAAGCGGTAAGAGTGATGGGGCAAGGCTTTCAACGTGGCCTTGACCGTGCTGCCCTTGGTATCTAAATACATTTTTTTGAGCTCTATGAGACTTTTACTGTCAGTTGAGGGCACAAATATGGAAAGCAGATAAATTTTTGCCATGGTAGTCTTTCGGAAATTTGCAATTCAATTCAAAATAAGAAAATATGCTTTTGAGCGCTTTAAATAATACTTAATTTTTTAATTTAAATTTATTTTAGTTATTTATAGCTTTTTTTAATTTTTCTCATTGAAAAAATAAAAATTTGTTTTTGATCTCTTGGTTTTAAAAGCCGCTTACCGTGCCGATCATGAGTGGAGCCTCCCCGAGAACTGGACGATCGGGGTGTAAACCCATGAAACCACACAGAAAATTAATTCTTTTTAACTCATCAAATATCCGGCTGCGACATTTATGCATGGCAATACCGGTTGGGATGCTGCTCGTCGGTGTGGCTTATGCACAAAATACCAATACCAGCCAGAGTGCCGCCAATGCATCAGTTGCAGTTATTCCTCCGAATGCAGACTGGATACATTTCCCACCACGCCCAGTAAAACGTTTGCAGCCAAACAGTCCGGCCAGCGTCCCACCGTCGGATGCGAACGCTCAAACCAGCCCGCTCCCAGCTGCGCCTACCGCTACAGCAACCGAAGATAAGCCACCTAAAAAGGCAAGTAAAACTCCCCTGAACAATCCTTCAGTGGCTCCCGACAATGAATGGGTGCAATTCCCGCCCTTGCCTGCCCCTAAGGTCAAAGAATCGAATACACCAGACAAAAAAACCGAGGTCAAACCAGCGCCTCCAAGCAATAAACCCGCTGAGCCTTCGAATATTTCCGATTCGCCGCAAGCTTCCCCCTCAAACAACATACCGCCTGCTCAAAACAACACTGGTTTCAAGTTCAAGCAATTCAACTTTCAAGGCAATACGGTTTACAGCGAAGCTGCATTGCGAAAATTACTGGCGGTCACCGTGCCCGTGGTGACTGACTTGAACGATCTGCAAAGAGCCGCAGAAGTCGTGGCTAACCATTACCAAGATGATGGTGTGTTAGCGCGGGTCGACCTGCTTCCCCAAGATTTGACAGACGGCGTGGTCACCATAACGATCACCGAAGGCCGCTTTAGCGGAGCGCAAATGGAGACGCCTGAAAGCCCGAAGCTGCCGCATGATTTCTTGGTGAAACTGGTAGAGGCCGCGCAACCCAAAGACACCGCAGTGCGCTTACCCCAGATGGACAGAGCCACTTTGTTGTTGAAAGAAATTCCTGGTGTTGAAGCCAGTGTGAGATTGAGCACCGGTGAGGTGGATGGTGAAACCCGGGCGCTGATTCAGGTGAAAGACAAAAAACCCTACGATGGACAAATCTCGATTGACAACACTGGCTCAACCTACACCGGTGCCTACAGATTCAGCACGCAGTACAACCACTACGGATTGTTGGGCCGGGCAGATGCGGCGAGCCTGCAATACATGCACAGCGAGGGTTTGGATTACCTGCGGTTGGGTTACAGCGAACCCTTGGGCTACGGCGGCGCCCGCTGGGGCATGAACACAGAAATCACCAAATACCAAGTGGTAGACAGCACTTTCGATGCATTGGATTTACATGGGCCGTCCACAGGTGTGAACGCATATGTGAGTCAGCCATTGGTGAGAGACCGTAACTTGAGCAGTGATTTGGTTTTGTCCGGTGACCACAAAAAATACACCAACCACAGCTCGATTGAAACCACCAAATACCAACTTGATTCGCTGTCGGCAAGTTGGCAAGCAGCCAACCAAGACCTGTGGATGGGTGGCGGTGAAAATAATGCCAGCCTGACAGTGGCGCGCGGATTGGTCGACTATGAAAGCTCCGGCGTGAGCACCGAAGGTTATTTCACCAAGTGGCGACTTAACCTCAACCGCAGACAAAAAGTTGATGCGCAACACTTGCTGCTGACCTCTTACCAGCGCCAATGGGCGAACCGAACGCTGGACAGTTCTGAAAAATTCAACATCGGCGGATCGGGTGCAGTGCGCGCCTACCCTTCGGGCGAAGCCAGCGGCACACAAGCGAGTTTGCTGACCATCGAACTGCAGCGCGACTTGGATTGGAAAAATCAATCGTACAAGTTCAGTGCTTTTTATGATTTGGGTGACGTCACCAAAGAGAAAAATTCAAGCAGCTACAAATTACAAGGTCTGGGTTTATGGGTAGGAGCGTCTTACCCGAACAAATGGGGTCAGTCACAATGGCGTGTCACTTGGGCGCGCAGGATTGGCAGCAACCCGGGGGAAAGCAACGGCAATGATTCAGATGGCACTTACTATCTGAATCGTTTTTGGTTCAGTGCCAGTCAGGTGTTTTAAACATGACCGTACGCAATATGTTCAAGCTCACTCACACTGCGGTGCTGACCTTGGCGTATGTGTGCCTGAATACTTCTCAGGCACAAACCACAGTCAACGCCAACCAATTGCCCAGTGGTGCAAAGTTGGTGGGGGGTAGTGCCAGCGTCAGTACCACTGGCAACACCTTGAACGTCAACCAGACCAGCAACCGCGCGGCTATTGAGTGGAACCAGTTTAATGTTGGCAGTGATGCCCGGGTCAATTTCAACCAACCCTCTGCCTCTGCCGTCACACTAAATCGGGTGGTCGGCGGTGATCCGAGTCAAATCATGGGCCGAATCAATGCCACTGGACAGGTGTTTTTGGTCAATCCGGGCGGCGTGATTTTCGGCCCCAAATCGCAAGTGGATGTAGGCGGTTTGGTGGTCACCACCATGGGCATCAGTAATGATGATTTCATGGCAGGCAAAACCAGTTTTGCCGGAACCGGTGGCAACGCCAGTGTGGTTAACCAAGGCACTCTTCAAGCGGCTATCGGTGGCTTTGTGGCTTTGCTCGCTCCTGAAGTCCGCAACGAAGGCATCATCATCGCGCAACAAGGCAGTGTGGCCTTGGCGGGCGGCAACAAAGCCACTTTGGTGTTCAGCGGCAGCAGTTTGACAACCGTTGAAGTTGATCAAGGCATTTTGAATGCACTGGTTGAAAACAAACACATGCTGATTGCAGATGGCGGTTTGGTATTGATGACCGCACGCAGTGCCAGTGCATTGATGTCTAGTCTGGTGAAAAACAGCGGCACAGTGCAAGCTCAAACTATCTCTAACCAAAACGGTCGCATCATGTTGATGGGTGACATGACATCCGGCAGCGTATTGGTGGATGGCAAGCTAGATGCAAGCGCACCCAACGGCGGCGATGGTGGTTTCATTGAAACATCTGCGGCAAAGGTCACAGTAGCAGACAGCGCTGACATCACTGCTTTTTCAAGCTATGGCAAGTCAGGCAATTATTTGATTGACCCAACCGATTTTGTGGTGGCTTTCAAAAACGGTGATATCAGCAATACTCGCTTAGAAAGAATCTTAGAAAATGCAAATGTGACTATTGAAAGTACATCCGGTACTACTTCCGGCACAGGCAATATTTATATCAATAGCGGCCTGAGTTGGACCTCAAATGCTGTTTTAACCTTGAGGGCTATCAGTGATGTGTATGTCAACGCCAATATCAGCGCGACGGGCAACTACGCCGGCTTGATCGTTGAACACAGCGAAACCGGTTCCATGAAACTTCAAAACGGCAGAAGCATCACGCTGTCTGGAAGAAGTCCTTCATTGAGTATCGGCGGCAACACGTACACAGTCATCAACAGCGTGGGCAGTTGGGGGAGCACGACCACCACCGATTTGCAAGGTATGCAAGGTGGTCTGACAAGCGGCTATTACTATGCCCTAGGCACGGATATTGATGCCTCAGCAACTGCCGCTTGGAACAGCGGTAAGGGCTTCAAACCCATAGGCGCAAACAGTAGTTTTGCCGGAGTGTTCAACGGATTGGGGCACACCATTGATAGTTTGACCATCAATGGTGACAGCAACACCCGTTTGGGTTTATTTACGCAATTAACCTCAGTCGCCAAAGTTTCCAATGTCGGCTTAACCAATCTATCTATAGCTTCTACTGACAGCAGCGCAATTTACATCGGCGGCATAGCCGGCCAAAACTCAGGCACCATAGACCAAAGTTATGTCAGCGGCAGCATCTCGAACACCGTGTCTTCAGCAAGCAGCATTGGCGGACTGGTTGGCGTCAACTACGCCGCTGGCACCGTCAGTAATTCCTACTCGACTGCCAGTGTCACAGGTGGTAGTTTGACAAAAGCTATTGGTGGACTGGCAGGTTCCAGTCAAGGCACAGTTTCATCCTCCTATGCCACAGGAGACATCACGGCAGGCGCAGGAGTTGGAGGTGATGGCTATGGCGGCGGCGGATTGATAGGCTATGCAACTGGGACTGTAAGCGACTCTTATGCAACAGGCGCTGTAAAAGTCACAGGTGATGCCAACAATTTTGGTGGACTTATCGGCTTTGCCGAAAGCGCAACGATTAGCGGTTCGTATGCAACGGGCAACGTCACGGTCTCCTCTGGAAGTGGCACGCGCATAGGTGGTTTGCTAGGCTATGCCTATGGGGGAACGGTAACTAAATCCTATTCCAGTGGCGCAGTATCGCTCTCTTCAAGCACGGGCACAGCGACGAAATTTGGTGGCTTCAGTGGCGACCTGGTTGGCGTTACTGTGAACAATAGCTATGCGATAGGTTCAGTCAGCGTCGCCGGAACCAGCGTCAATGTCGGCGGGTTTACCGGCCAAAATGGCTCTGACAGCAAATTGAGCAGCACTTATTCTTCAGGTGCCGTCAGCAGCACTAACGGCACAGTAGGCGGATTTTTCGGATCCAACAGCGGCGCCATCAGCAACAGTTTCTGGAACACCACCACTTCCGGCATCACTGCCTCTTCTGGTGTAAGCGGGCTGTCCGGGTTAACCACTTCTCAATTGCAGTCGAGCAGTACCTTAGCGGCTGCTGGCTGGGATCCGGCTGTATGGAGTGCCAGCAGCTCAGGTTCACCAGAACTCAAAGCCAGCACCTTGTACATCCGTCCAGTCACTGGTGTCAGTGCTTACGGCATCAAACCTAGTGTGACCTATGCGGTGTATGACAGCAGCGGCAATTTGGTGAGTGGCTACACATTGACAGGCACTGCTGCGCTAAGCATCGCCAAGGGTGACTCTAGTTTGACTGACACCGCTCTCAGCAGCAGCTCAGCCGCAGGCATTTACAAACTCACCTATGTCAGCGGCTTGAGTGTGTCGGGCAGCACACTCAGCTTGAGCACGGATTCCACCGCTGTCACCTGGGCCATCACGCCCACCATCACCACACCCTCAGGTAGCTCCTCATCCTCAAACAATAAAACTGATGTGACTGCCGCTGGCAATCTTTCAATCAATAACAACGCCAACATCATCAGTTACAAAGCTCCTGCGCCGGATGAATGGCTCAATAGAAAAAATACAGTTGTCAATGCCTTGTCAGACAAAGATATCAAAGGGATTCAATATTTGAATACAGAGCAAGTCGCCAATCTTTCACCTCAACAACTCACTGCAGCTAATCCTTCGCAAATCAAAGCGCTTAGCAATACGCAACTTCTCAATTTGACTGACGAACAAATCAGAGTTTTGAGCTCCCATCAAATTTCGAGCTTGACACCTTTACAAATAACGGCATTCACTGAATCGCAACTCAGTGTCTTGTCCCCCACCCAATGGTCTTCACTGACTGAGAGTCAAATCTCGGCTTTGTCTACGGAGCAATTGAATGTCATGCCGACCAAAGCATTCACACAGTTGCGCGAAACTCAATTGCAATCGATGACACCTGTTCAATTGAACAGTTTGTCTACAGATGTATTTTTGGTGCTCAACAAAACGCAATTGGGCTGCCTGACATGTAACCAATTGAAATCCCTCAAACCGCAACAAATGGCCAGTCTGCCAATGGGTGTTTTCAAGGATCTGGTCAAGAAAAAAGCTGGCTGCATGTCCGCGGCGCAACTCGCTGCTTTGACAACTGAACAATTGCAGTATGTGATGAAAAACAATATGCCTGATTTAAACCGCGAGCAATGGCAGGCATTAAACAATAAAGATTTACCTCCGCTGCCGCCATCGCAGTTACAAAAAATCAGCCAGCAACAGGTCCAGTATCTCTCCCCCGATCAATTAAGCAAACAAGACGTCTCTTTCATCCGTTTAACCTTGAAATCAATGACGCCGGAGCAGTTACAAGCGATATTGCCTGAGCAATTCACCAAACTCACCCTGACTGATTTGGTCGCGCTCAAACCTTTGCAAATTCAAGCGATAACGCCACAACAGATCAGCCAAATTTCACCAGATGTGATTGCTCAATTGGGGAGAAACCAGTGGCGCGAATTATTACCTTCGCAAATTGAGCAATTGCAAGCACCTCAACTCAAACGCTTGAGCACCGAGCAAATTTCCAACTTATCACTGAGTCAATTGAACGCTTTAAGCAAAGAACAAATTGCAGCGCTGCAATTGACGCAAATTGCCGCACTCAACCCAAAACAACAGCAGGCACTCAGACCCGAGCAAATAAGCCTCCTCAAGTCTGAGCAATTACAAGCGTTTACCAATCCGTTGCTACTACCCAAACCGCCAACGGTTGCAGACACAGTGATTGACAAGGACTTCCAGCAATTGACAGCAGATCAATTCACAGCGCAAAAAATTCCAGTTTTGGTGCCACAACAAATCAGATTGTTGACACCGCAACAATTGTCCGGTTTGAACAAAACGCAACTTGCGTCTTTGAGTGCCTCCCAATGGCAATTGCTGTCGCCCGAACAAGTCAGTGCTATTTCGCCTCAGACGTGGAAGGCGCTAGAACCAACTGTATTGCGTAACCTCAGTCCCGTGCAGTTATCTTTATTGACCAGTGCTCAATGGCAAAACATGACACCATTGCAACTGGAAGTCATACCTGCAACGGTATTGAGCAAACTCCAGCCAGAACAACTGCGTTTGCTTAATGCACAACAAATCAATGCACTTGATAAAGAGCAAGTGTCAGCGCTGACCCCATTGCAGCTTCAAGCCATGAGTCAAACACAATGGGCTTCATGGAGCGCGTCTCAACTGCAAAAACTCAATCCGGTTCAATTGGCTGGACTGTTGCCAGAACAATTAAACCAACTCGGAGATGCACAAATCAAAGGACTGGCGAACGAGCAACTCAAAAGCCTGCAACCCGCACAGATCAAGGATTTGAATCCCAAAATTCTCAATGCTTTCACACCTGAGCAATGGCAGTCATTCACTGCATCACAACTGACTTCGATCACGCCTGGACAAATCAGCGCTCTCAAGCCAACTCAATTGCAATCTTTGACAGAGAATCAATTGGCTTTGATGAGCCCTGCGCAATTGAATGCATTAACCGTAGATCAGTTCAAGTCATTGCTGCCTAATCAAATCAATGCCATCACCCCTGTGACATTCAGCAATATTGCGCCGGGACATTTGCAAAACTTAGCATTGAATCAATTCGCCGCGTTGACACCGCAATCGATAGCCGCCATGGGCATTCCGCAAATCCAGTCGTTGACCATGGTCCAAGTCGCGAACTTGAGTCCACCGCAAATCAACGCATTGTCAACTCTTCAATTGCAATCACTGACCCCTTTGCAACTCAATGCCATTCCGCCCAGATTGTTATGGTCTCTGAGCAACCGCCAACTTCAATCGTTCTCGCCGGAACAAGTATCTCAATTCACGTCTGCACAGTTGTCCAGCGTTTCGACATTGCTGACCCCTAACCAACTGACTGGGCTTACCCGTAACCAAACAGCTTTGATCGACAACCCACAAACGCGTGTTCAATCGCCTCCATCGCCAGGTCTGTTGCCAGCAAGGTCTCCACGCGAGACCAGCAACCAATTACAAAACACTGCTCCGCGCTGAAGTTCAATAAGAAATCACCGCTCACCCATAGATTGGCTTAAGGTTTTGGTGATGGGTTTGGTTAAATAACTCAATACCGTTCTGTCTAACGCCTTGATTTCTACGGTAGCTGTCAAACCGGCGCGTAATCTGATGGCATCTGCTTTGATTCCATTGAACTCCTTGCCAGTCACCGACACTCGCACCCGGTAATAGCTGGCTGCGCCCTGCTTGGTTTCTTCAACCAATACGTCAGGGCTGATGTAGGAGACTTCACCGCGTATCGACCCATAAATGGATGAATCGTACGCATCCAGTTTGATGCTGGTGAGCTGACCGATCTCCACAAATGCAATATCTGAAGGTGGAATTTTGGCCTCTACGATCAAGTTGTCACCTGCTGGTAATAATTCCATCACAGTTTCTCCCGAGCGAACCACTCCACCTAAGGTGTTGATTCTTATGTTGTTGACGATGGCATCCATAGGCGCAGTCAATTCCGTATGGTCAAGCACCTGTGACCGGTCTTTGAGTTGTTCTGTTTGAGTACTCAAATCCTCTTGCGCTTTGGTCATCTCAGCTTGTGCGTCTTGAAAATATTTATTTCGCTTGCTCGACATTTGCGCTTTGATATCAGCCACACTGCGTTGCAATCGCAAAATTTCAGCACGACTCACATCACCAGACGCTTCGAGTTGGCTGTTGATACGCAGCTCATCCTCTGCCAATCGCAAAATATTTTCCAACGAGCTAATGTCATCCTTGAAGGCTGTTTGTCGCTTGTTGTAAAGATCGGTCTGGTTGCGTATGTATTTCACATAAGTCATTAAATCCTGGTCAAATTGCAAGGGCTTGTTGTAAACCTCTGCATGTAGGCGTGCAAGCGTGATTCGCAGCGCCGCCACTTTGGCGTTGCTGTCAGATACGGCAGCAGCAGCACGTTCTTTTTGTAAAGTCGCCAAAAGCTGACCGGCAGTGACACTGTCTCCCTCTTTGACATGTAACTCAGTCAATACACCGCCATCAGACGATTGAACCAACTGCGTTCGTCCTTGCGCAATAAGCTGTGCCGGTGCGCGAGTCACTTGGTCAATGCGACCAAAGTAGGCCCAAACCACCAAAGCCACCATACCCAACATAAAAACCCACAAGCTGAATCTGGCAACACGCGGAGTTGAAGTGGAATTGACCAAATCATTGTTTAAGAGTGGGGATAGATCATTCATACGGCAGGTACAAAAGCAGGTTGGGATTTAGCGTCAGCTGTGGCTTGGTTGTGGCGCAGTTGAAGTTCTTGCAACACAGCATCGCGTGGTCCGTCCATGACGATGCTGCTGCCAGATATCACAATGATGCGATTGACCAAAGGCAGCACACTGGGTTTGTGGGTAACGATGAGCATGGATTTTCCTTCTTGGGCCTGTTGGGATAAGACACTCAGGCAACGCCTTTCTTGCTCATCATCCATACTGGCAGTCGGTTCATCTAGCAACCAAACACTGGGGTTACACAAAACCAAACGGGTGAATGCCACGAGTTGCTTTTGACCCCCACTTAGTCCCTTACCGCCCTCTGCAATTTGTCTATCCAAACCTCTGGGGTGACTAGATACAAAACGGTCCATGCCGGTTTGCCGCATGGCTTGCAACAAAATCTCATCTCCGGGGTCGGACAGTCCAATGAGTAAGTTTTCCCGCAAACTGCCTTGAAACAAGCGGTGGTCTTGTTGTAAGTAACCGATGTGCTGACTGATGACTTGCCGGTTGATATGTGCGAGGTCCAGATCATCCAGCAGCACCCTGCCGGACATGGGCACATACATACCGCTGAGCAAACGCAGCAACGTAGACTTGCCAGCGCCTATAGGTCCTAAGATAGCAATGCGTTCATGGGTTTGTATATCAAGTTTGGGTATCACCAATGCGGGCGGGTTGTCGCCATATGCAAATTTCACTTCTTCTAATTTGAAATGACCGTTGATTTGTGCAGGAGCCAAGGGGCTTTGTGCACCGTGGTGATCTGTTTTCAATTGAAAAATTCGCTCCAACCCTTGCAATGCAGCCTGTGCATGTGCATGTTGCACCAGCAAGCCTGGAATGGCCATGACAGGGGCCAGAATACGCCCGCTGAGAATAGAACTGGCGATCAATGAACCCATGGTCATGTGCCCCTGCATCACCAACCAGGCGCCAACCGCAACCAGCAAGGCATAGCTGACTTGTTG
>JACCDO010657429.1_pt1 | contig 18689 bp, 13 predicted proteins | sample 7446101 | NCBI WGS metagenome assembly JACCDO01 (sample SAMN15323440, study PRJNA562643) | freshwater metagenome | isolation source: river surface water | place: USA:Blue River Watershed | collected 2017-08-16 | reverse complement strand
TGATGACATATGGAAATATATGATGACGACAAAATTAGGTAATGTTAATCCGGCATCATTTACGAAGATGGCATTTGAATTTAATAAAGTTGGTTTAAAGTCAATTGTACGTCCAATGAACATAAGTACTAGTTTTATAAATAATCTTATGGTTCACGCTAGTAAAGTTTTAAACTCATCAGTTGCGAATATAACATTAGTGTACGACCCAAACAACTCCGCTGGCTTAATATCACAAGGGCATAGTACCGATGGGATTAATAATACCAAGACAATTATCGAATTTAATAGTAAAAGGGCTGTTATTGCAACATTAGTGACTAATTCCAATATTTTAGACGAGAATTTATCAACAAAACTCATAACTTACTTACCGTCTACAGTTATTGTAGAGGGTATTGCACTAGCTTTTAGTACAGCTAAAGACGGCTGGTCACTTGATTATTTATACGCAAAAATGTCAAAATTATCACCAGTATTAATGATATGTAAATCTTTAAAATCAAAAGCAATATTTGGTGCATACATCGACGCTGAGATTACACCACCATCATCAAAAGTTAAAGGTGGTGGTTTATCCTTTGTTTTTAGATTGGATCAAGGAAATGAAGCAAAATATAGCTGGGTTGGGTTGAATAATAAATTAAAAAGTGATTATAGTTTGACAGAAAAACAAATTTCAATTTTTTCTTCGAATTTTATTATGATTGGAGCAAGTAATCAGCTTTGTACGAATGCAATATATATAGGTGAAGATTTGCACACCTTTTCTACGGGATTCAGTGACACATATAATAATCCACCATTATTAACGAAAGATGAGTATATAAATGGTCAGTCGACTTTTCAAGTCGAAAATATTGAACTGTGGACGGGAGTATACTCGATAAATCATAAATTTTAAAATAGGCTTAGGCTCTATAGTTAGGCATACATCGGAGTAGTAATTATAATATAAATAATCTGAATAACTACCAGAGCAGTTCGTCTCTTTTGATACCAAGAATATGACAAAATTGCAAATTATACGGTTCATAAAATTCATCTAAAATCTGTTTTGCTACAGGATCTATAGGAGTATATTCACGCGTATTTTTTGCTGCAGCATCATCTATATCATGCGGAGGCAGACCGACGAATGAAAATAATTTATCCATTGTTTTTTGAATTTTTGCTTTATCCCCCTTAATTTCATTAATAGTCATAATTAACAATTGATCAGAAGAAAATTCTTTTAACCATGGCTCTAATTGCACAGCATATAATCCACGAGCTACAATAGAATGACCACCATGCGTCAGAGGCTGTTTTGACACATACCTCGTTATAAAATTTTTGTAGTCAATATGACCAGAATTTTCATCCGAATGTAAACCCAATTGCTTTAATTCATTTATTTCTGCAGTTATAATATCTATAAATGATTTATTAATATATGAACTCATTCCTCGTACTTTAATTTGATCAGGAGTTCCTGTTTTATCAACACACATTTGGTATTGTGAATAGGCACGCTCAGTTGGATTTCTAAATATTGCTATTAATTTTGCCCATGGGCATAGATTTTTTATTCTCGGTAGTACAATATCAGAATGAAACAAATATGATGGTGTACTTTCACCACTAACTAACGATGGATGATTAAATAGTGATTTTTCATCATAATAATTCATATAATATTTATAATGACTATTATGGTCGTCTTCACTAATTTTGTGATTCCACCGCCAATCAAAATAATGCGTTTCTCTTGTTTTTCCTTTTAACACTAATGGATGCTGACATAAATGTTCGTATATTGTTGTAGTACCACATTTTTGACTACCTAATACGAGAAAAGATGGAGTTTTTCTAGTTCCTACCTCAGTTTTTAAATCAATTGATCGACGTGTCTGATAAACTATATCGCCAGGTTTTAAAATATGTCTTTTTAATGGATGATTATCAACATAGTCAAAAATTAAATGAATGCGCCAAGTATCTTGCTTGTTATCAACTGCATGCTTTGCTTGATTATTCAATTCAATAATTCTTCCTTCATCAAATAAATACTTTTTTAATGTATCATCAGTTGGACCAACAAAAAAATCCACATTTTTACCTGTTTCGATTGCTACATGTAATCTATGAGTATGCTTAACCCAGTAACCAGTATCATGGTGTACAGGAATTGATAAACCAGGTGGCATTGAAGCTAATAATGATCTAACTACTTGATTTTCTTCTATTCCGACTGCATCATAAATAGGTAATAAAAAACTACGCCATTTAGGATCTTGAGAATACGGTAAATCTAAAACTTTTTGTAAAAAATCATCGCAAAATGTAAAAACAATTTTTTTAATACCCCATGCATCATGAGCTGGTCTAGTAACTTTAACATTCCCATCTTGATGTTCATCATCCCAAATACTTGCAGGCAACGACCTTAAATATGATTTAAATTCCGATACATCAACAATACCTCGAGTGAATGCCATATACTCACTATCACCATGATTATTTATTAAATCTTTAACATTCTGTCTTTCACAAACTGGCGACTGTTTGTCACTTAGTAAAACCATTCCTGGTGGAGGAATCACTACCACCAAAGGTTCTGTGAATTCCATTTCAACTTTCAACCTGGACACTCCTACCAGCCCAATTTTTTTTTGGCGATGCCATGGGGATTGAGTGAAAGGCATAAATAATTATTATGACTTGATTTGACATAGAACATTCCATTATTCAGTTATAATTCATAAAACCAATCAAGTTAGGATACGTCCTAGATAAAACAATCACTCAGAAAAATATAATGTATAGACTTCTGATTAATTGATATAGTAATAATTATTCAATGAAATGTCCCATTTTTTAAAAAAGGAATGCATTTACAAGTAAATCGTTATATTTACGGTTAGTTTTTATCCTTATCCCAATTTTGTGAGGTCAAACATGATGTTTGAAACATCGGCCCACATCCACACGACAGAAACTCAAAAGAAAAGAGCAAAGTTGCTGTCTTTTCTGCTATAATGAGTTATCATCGCGGGGGTTATAGTGGCCGCGGTAATCATCGTGGTGGTGAACGCGATCATGGTGGTGTTGGTGGTATGAATATTGGTAGTGAAGAAAAGGTAGGTTGTGTTGTTAATATTCGTGATTCTTATGGTTTTGTTCAACCATGGGACAAAGATAATGGTGATGGCTCAGCAGAACAAACATTCTTTCATTGCAGTGAAGCATATCCAGATGTAATGTTTGGTCACGAAGTAAAGTATTATATTAAGAAAACACCCAGGGGTAATCAAGCAGTTAATATAACCAGGATACAAAATGAAGCAAAAATTGTTATTCCCGGTGTTAAAGGCGTCATAACAAAAGAGTACGATAGCCACAAACACAAGCCCGGAGAAATTAAAGTCGAAATGAATGGGACACAGCCTAATTTACCCATCGGTGTTGTGTTGCCAACTTTTTGTGTATTTATTATGTATAATACATCAAAAATGGCGAGTAAAGGTGATATTATCGAGTTTGAATTAATAAAATTGTTAGGTTGTGATAGTTATAATGTAGCCAGAAATATTAATATTACTGTTAATGCTAAAGAAAGAGCGATTCAAGAACAAATTAAAGTAATGATTGAAAGTGGTATACCAAGGTTACAAGGTTTTATTGAGAATATATCGAGTAATCGTGATTATGGTTTTATTAAACCCGCTGATCGAACGGAGAATATATATTTCCGTTTTGATGACAGTACTAATAATATTGATTCGAGTAAGTTGCAAGAAGGTGTAGAAGTAGATTTTTTTATTATTGCTGAAAATGTGCGAGGAAAATTAAGTGATAGAGCTTTTCACATTAACATTTTACCCAAAGGTACAATTAATTTAGAGGTAACATTAGGTACTGCATGTTTTGCAACCGTTCTCATTGAAGGTACCATGTACCCGAAAGAAGAACCAGGATTAGTAGCATTACATACTCCTATTACTGGTACTGATAACAATATAATTAAAGAAGTACAATTATGGGGACGATGTTTACCTGACGGCTTAATATTACGATGTGGTGATGTGATAAGCATAAAAGTTCAATACTATCGCCCAGAAAAATTAATATTTGCTAGAGATGTTAGTATTATATCATATCGTAGTTTTGGTAGAGAAACTGGAAGAGTTGGGATCATCAAGGACCAAGTTGATAAAGCTTACGGATTCATTAAGTGTAATCACCGCGATAGCGACTTATATTTTCGGACTAACGAAGTTATGGATATCAATACTAACAAAATGTTAGACGAATCTGTTGTTGTGCAAAATTTGAAAATAGCATTTGATGTATCAGACGAATCACGTAGCCAAAATAAATTGTTACGAGCAATACGTATAAGATTAATCGATGATACAAATACTACGGGTTTAGCTGGCCCTTGCTTACAAACCAATTGTTACGGTTCAATAATTAAAGTTGCTAAAAAAGATTCACCTGGAATAATTGCAATCAATAACAAATGTAGTATATCTAGTAGCGCTCTTGATAGTTTTAGTGTACCACAACACATATTATCATCATTACGAGAATTTGAGCAAAATACATTTTTGAATGATATTACAATCGACTCACTTACTGGTATACAAGTAGCATTTTATCATAAAGTGATGTGTGAAAAGTTTACTTCATTAAGTCATACTATTATACTTAAATCAGGTAACAGCGCAGACAATAGTCGAAGACTTTTTGCATCAAGAAGTAGCAATCACCATTCTATTAAAATATGGAAAAAATCCAATAATTCAAGCGAGTCATGTTCAAATAAAGAATTAAAGTGTTGTGATTCCCATGATTTTAATGATATGATAAACATGATTTCAAATTTTAAAGAAATAGTTTATCACATTAAAGATGTTGATGAACAAAATGGTCTACTTTATCGTGGATCTGAAGTGAAATTTGGATTACATGGTGATATTGAAACAAATTGTAAATTAGCATGTGATGTTGTACTTACTGATGAACCAGTTAATATTAATGGCAATGAAAATTCATTGATTTATGGTATCATTGATGCTATACAAAATACCAAATCTGGTAAAATTGGTTTTATTCGATCTATTCCCTCGGATGAAAAATTGCAATTTCATATATTAACTACTGGCTCTGATAAAGATACCATCAAATTATTAAATGAAAAGTCATTAGTAACATTTAATCTACGCAAACGAGGAGGTGTTCGAACCGCTGTTAATGTTTGTAGTGTTTCACCTGGTAGTATCAATGATAATGTAAATCCTGGCATTTCAAGTGATATTATTTTAACGGGTACTTGTAAAGGAATTGTCGTAAATTTAAATACTCCTACTACTGGAAGTAACAATTTATTTGGAATTGTTTTAGTGGATGTTAATTCTTGTGAATTATTGAAGGACAAATATTTTAATTATTCAAATACTGATGAGGCAATTAATAATACAGTGTTTAGGACATATAATGAAAGCAACGATTCAACGACCGTGCCTGATATTAGTAATGATGCTAAATATTTTCCTTTATTACATAGATTACCTACACCTATTCCAGCCATGTCTTCTAATTTACAATTAGGTGACATTGTTGAGTGTCAAGCCGTTGCACAATGGTCTGTTCAAAGGCACCCAATTCGTATTGAAAATATTAATGTAATATGCACCAATAATCAGAAAAAGTTAGGCATAATATTGAGACCCAAAGTAACAGCCAGAATTGGAACAGATAAAACTGTGGAATTAGTTGAAATCATGGAATATAATGCACCTGACAATGCTTCATTAAATTCAAATAACATAGTCTATTGTGACTATCGCGAGTTAACTAATATTGATAATGATTATAATATCGAAGTAGGTGTTGAAGTGGAATATTACAATATTTCTGACTCCAAGTTTGCCGCCCAAGTGGTTTTACTATCAACCCGCAGAGATGTAAGTGGAATCTTATTCAGGCGTGCACCTGTTAATGCATTATTAAAAGAAACAAAAACTAAAGGTGGTATTAAAGGTATTTTGATGGCTGAGGGTCCACCTGATACCGAAGATAATGGTTTCAAAGAAGGCTGGAGGGCACTACCAGATATAACAAATTTATCATGGAAAAGATTATTGGAATAAATTGTATCAAATTGAACGTATTATTTACATACTTGTGTGCCATGACTTTGTAATACTATGGAGTTAAATTCATACCACAATGTATGTGTAATAATTGTAAAAAGCAACTGATTTTATCTCTGTATTTTTTTAATTCAACCACATCTTTGTCATCTGAACATTTTTTAATCAAATCAGTAGTATCAGTGCATGTACTCAAGATATGTAGACTATTATGTGATATTTTTAGTAATAATAATGCTAATCCAAAATTAATTGTAGGAAATAATTGTAATAACTGAGCGTATATAATCGTTATTGATTGTGTTAAATTTTGTACTATAGCACTATCAGTTAACGTATCATATTTTCGTACTAATGTATTGATCATTCTTGGCAAGAAATTAATATTACTAAGTCGCTTTACTACAACAGAACAACAAGTGATGCGTGATAATCCGGTATAAAAATTCCACAATGATTTATATACCTCAAGTTTATTAACTCTTGTATCATCTATAATAAAAAAATATAATAGTAACAATTTGATAATATAATTGTGATAGTAAGAAACTAACCGATAATTATGATATATATAACTTCAAATTTGGTAATTAGTTTCATAAATGCTTTGGAAAAGTTCTCAAATTCTTTTCTTTCACCTGTGAATGTTTGCATCGATACAATAGTAATGGATACGAAAGTATTCACTAAAATATCAATAGGATACTGTAATGGCACATCTATATATATCAGTAGTGAGAGTTAAATCTAGAATTCTTACGTCAACATTGTAGTATAATATATTTTGAAATACCTTGTAATACAATTTGATAATCTTTCGATAATATAGCGATTAAATCAGTAGCATTTTCAAGGAAAGTTTCGTTTACTAACAATGTAATTGTGGGTTGAATCGGTGGTTTAATCGGTGAAATAGTCAATGGGAATGGTATCACAGGTGACATCACGGGTGTCGATGATTCAATAATTGTATCATAAATTAAATTTTGTTCAATTGACTGAAATAGCGGATTTAGTTTTTGATTATCATTATTACTACTGCTTATCGCTACAAACTTTTTAATCATAAAATCCGTAGTTTGTGCTGCACCAATATCGGGTACATTAACAATATTACTGATCGCAGGTGATGATGGTGACATTATACGTTTTTTCGACATCGGAGTACTACTATTAAAATTAAAATCAGTTCAGACATCTACTGATATAGGAATTTTACGTTTCAGCTCATTACTTATTTCTGATTGAAGTTTTATTTCTGTTACATTTATTGTTGATTTCATCGATTCTTTGATTACATTTCTAAAGAAAGTAACATCTTTATTTTATATCGAGAAAGTGTCACGTTAATTAGGGAATAAATGAATGAATTAAATAATAAAAATCGTACCAGCTATACGTTGCCTTGCACTTGGCAATAATGAATGCTTTAATGCTGAATCTTCAGAGAAAAGGCAAGCTGTAGATACATTTGCCCCAGTCAACATTTTGATTCTACTAGCATCGGATGATATATCTTTTAATAGATTCGGCTTTTCCGATTTAATTTTAGTAACAACTTTAGCTTCGCTTTTATGCGAGTTTGAATCCCATGATGACATTATATACTGTGATGTGAACGAATCTGGCTGTAAGTAATTACTCAGCACTAAATCATTCGGCAATTTTACCTGCGGTGTTAAGTTGCGTAGTGATTGATTAATTTTTAAATCATCAGGGTATAATATTTGTTTTGGGATAACTGAAGAAAAAAAATGATCACCCTTCAATTCATCTTTATAGATGATCTGCTTCAAACTAATCTTTTCGCTTATTTTACCCATTGAATTAAAGTCATGTAAAATATGCCTTTTGTTAGATTTATCCATAGTTATTGCGTCACTTGATGATGTATTTTGAATAAAGACAATGGAATCAAAATCATCAACATTACATTGCAGACTTTTTAATAACACCATTGACGATATAACCTTGTTCCTATACAATGAATTTAACGACGAATAAGAATTTTGATACCTAACAATGTCATCATCAAGTCTCGGATACAATACGGTTTCTTTCTCATTATTAATCGCACTATCACTATAATACTTAAATGATTGAATATTGCAATCAAATACTCTCAGCTCACTATAGGTTGTCACAAATTTGCAGCTGCTTAAATCTTCATCATCAACTTCATCATTATTATTTCTACCAGTATTTTGTTTATACGTCAAGTAATAATCAAAATCATTAAAATGTGACTGACGACTTTCAGCTATTGTATTTGACAATAATCGTTGCATAAAATCATCATCTTTAAGCCAAGTAGAAGGAATAAATTGGCTCAATTCAAGATATGACACATCGATCATCTTGTTATAATAGTCGTCAGAATCGTTGAAAGTCACTTGTATCAAAGCATTTGTTGACTTCAATGCATCATTAAGTAATGTTATTATTTCATTGCTCTTATCATCATCATTACAGACATTCAATGATGGAATATACAATACATTATCATCAGCATCCTCATCTATTAGTATTGAAACATTTATACTGTTGAATATTTCGAACGGTAGTGGTTTCAATACCACATCACAAAATAGATCATCATTAAAAATCTGTCTGTCAATAAAATCAGTTTCTGCAATTTTTTTAAATCGAATCATAGAGTCCCTTGGTGCGGCATAGCTTAACAATGCATCGATTGAAAATAGAGGCAACATACTCGTTACCGTATTGATTGCTCGTGTACCGAATTGAGAACTGGAACTACTTTTCCGATTCGGATTCCGGAAGTGTCACCCCATAAAAAATGTTAAGTTCAAATTGGAGACAGTCTGGCAGCAGTAGAGGACCCCTGCCGTATATTCAAAATAATATTTTTATGAATTAATTAATTCTAGCAATGTCAAAATATTAATAGATTGTTTACTAGTCGATTAAAGCACAATAAAAAATGATGTAAATAGAAGTACAATAAAAATGTAATAGACGTTATACCAGTAATGGTATTTTGCGCAGTACTTCAAAAGGTTAGATCAGAAAAATAGATCAGGCAAAATGTCAACAAATTATAAATTGATTTAATATAAAATAATTAACACATTTACATTTATACGCCAGATAAATAAAATACTCTTCTGGGTTTGGAAAGCAACTGAAATATAACTTGAAGTAAATTTACTTGCAAAAAAATACTCAGTACCAGTTAGGTAGTTGGTGGCAATATTTTAGTCACATCTAAGTGATTTATTACCCATATCTTCAACAGATGGACAAATCACAAATGATGTCAAGAAAAAAAAACGAAGCATACCAATGCATAACGTAATCTTGTTGCAGCAAAATCGCTTATTTGCATTAACTAATAATTTTAAATTTAGCCATGTCAATTATCATACACTAAATTAGTAAAATTTGGCCCGTTGTCATTTAAAAATGGTAAATCAATATTATCATTTTTATTTTCACTACTACCATAATCATTAATATTATAATCATTGCCAGAACTATTAGATTTCTTTGTTTTTGCTACTGCCATTCCAGAACCTGCTGCCATTGATTGCTGTGTTGGCATAGCATTGTTCATCAAAGATTTTTTTATTTCAGAAAACAATCTCTGGGTTTCAGCAGATTGTTTAGATTCTAATACAGATTGAACATTACGATTTCTTTGCAGTAGACGTTTAGAATCTAAATTTCTCTGCTTAATATGCTCTTTCCGTCTGCATTCAATACGTTTTAATAGAGCCTGTAATTCCGCTTGCTGCTGTAATCTAAATTTAGCCTCTCTTCGAGCAAACACAACTGATTGTCCCTGTTCCATTTCTTTTCTTTCTTTTTCTTCTACTTTGTCACATATTTTTTTTAATTTTTGTGCTTCAGCATACTGTTTATTTCTGGCACATACATGCTGTTTTCTTCTTTGTTCTAATAACTCACGAGACCATCTAGGTGGTTTCGCTGCCATTTCATTCCTTAATTCTTTTTGAAATTCTAACAATACTAATGCGTGCCTTTCGGTCATTTGTTGAATATACATTTGTGCCATGTTGTCATAATCTTCCATATATTTATCCCAAGCATTGTTAAATTCACTAAACTGCATATTATGCGCTAATTGTACATCCTGTCTCTCCGATATCTGTCGTGCTTGAATAGCTTTCTGTTGTCTTTTTTCCTCTTGCTTTCGAAGGATTTGTAGTTGTTTATGTGATCTTCCAGCTTCTAGATAATTACCTTCTTCTTCACATTTTACTCTATATTCTTCTAATATTCTAAGAAATTCAAATACCTTTGGATCGGGTCCTTCTAACAATACACCTGCATTATTTTCTAATTGTTCCAATATACCTATAAATTCATCAAATTTTACTTGTCCTTCATTATCATCAGCTATACGAGCAGCAACATCAGTTATATTTACTGTATCATCTATATAAAATTATAATTTATTATTATTGAAAATCTTATTATATAATATTCAAGTTGTATTGGTAATACCTTCACTTTTGCCTAATTTTTGTAATAATCCATGTAGCTGATTAATATGTATTTTTCCGGTGCGATCTGTATCACACGTTTCCCATATACTGCGTATAACTTTGACTTCATCTTCAGTGTATCTAACACCTTCCATTTGCTTGGTATTCATCATTGCACTCATTATTTAAGTCTTGTCTATAAAGTCAGTTATATTTTTTTCATGCAGGGGCCTGTCTGAAAATTATATTCTCAAATAAAAGAAATACAAATGAACATACAACAATAATAAATGTTTATGGTTCAGTTGAGACGACTTAATTGTTTGTAACCACAATTATTCCGCAGCATTTAAATATTTGACATAAATTAATTAAATAATTGATACCATATTTATTATATAAATCATACTATTTATAATTTTTTGCTGGGTATGCACGAAATATTTAAATGAGTATTAAGTTTAGTAATGATATTTCAATGGATGAGCAAAATATAGCTGTTGGGAAAAAAAATCGAGGTTGAATTTTTCAAAAAATCAAAAAAAAAACTTACGTTCGGAAACTATTAACTGGAAAATGTTGAAGTCTTCGCGAGTAATACAATCAATTTCAAGAAAATGCCTAAATGGGGGCTATGTGCGTAACTTTTCTGAAGGACAGTCATTACAGAAAGCATTTTTACGATCAGTTAAACCTGCACCATTTAACGACGAAAAAGTTTCTACTTCAGCACCACCAGTTGCACCAATAGTTGAAAAGAAAATTGATGCCAAACCAATTATTGGTACTACATATAGTGCACCAAATTTTACAATGCCTCCACATTTGAAAAATTTATCTTCTCCTAATTTACAAGAATTTGCGCCCAGAATTTGTGTCGTAGGTGTTGGCGGAGGTGGATGTAATGCAATTAATAATATGGTTGCTAGAGGTCTATCTGGCGTTGATTTTATTTGTACAAATACTGATGCACAGCATTTAGCTGCAACTTTAACGGATAAAAGAATTCAAATTGGACGAACTACTACTCAAGGTCTAGGTTGTGGCGCTAATCCTGATGTTGGCCGTGCAGCAGCTGAAGAAAGTAAAGCAGAAATTGCAGAAATGATTGGCGATGCTCATATGGTATTTATCACTGCTGGTATGGGAGGTGGCACTGGCACTGGTGCGGCACCAGTAGTTGCTGAAGTATGCATGGAACGTGGTATATTAACTGTTGCAGTCGTAACGAAACCATTTAGTTTCGAAGGAAGACATAGAACTAGATTAGCAATGGAAGGAATGAAAGCATTACAGGATAGAGTAGATACATTAATTGTCATACCAAATCAAAATTTATTCAAGATGGTTGATCAATCTACAACAGTAATGAATGCATTCGGACTGGCCGATGACGTTTTATTAGCTGGTGTTAAAAGCATTACCGATTTAATGGTAAGACCTGGATTAATTAATTTAGATTTCGCTGATGTACAAGCGGTAATGTCGGGTATGGGTAATGCATTAATGGGCACAGGACAAGCTGAAGGCGAAGATCGTGCTGTACGTGCGGCAAAGGATGCATTAAGAAACCCTTTATTAGGTGGCGATATTTCTGTTAAAACTGCTAAAGGCATGTTAGTAAATATTACTGGCGGTTCTGATCTAACATTATTTGAAGTTGATCAAGCAGCACAACATATAACTAGTGAAGTAGAAGATGAAAATGCTAATATTATTTTTGGTTCATCGTATGATCCATCATTAGAAGGATCAATTCGTGTCTCAGTTGTTGCTACTGGTATTGATTACACACAACCAACAAAATAATGATAAAAAGTAAACATAAAAAAATAAATAAGTTTGGTAATATTAAGTTATTCTCAAGCACTAATGTTGTTGTATCTAATTAATTACTACTTAAATCTACTTAAAATGCTTTGGAAGATTCAACGATAGCCTCACCAAGTGTATTAAACAAACGATCGATGTGTGCTTTAGTACTAATTAATGGAGGCGCACATGCAAGTGTATTTCCTGTTAATCGAGCATAAACACCTTTTTCAAATGCTCTGTCATATATATCACTACCTCTCTTAGATGGATTACCAGGTATTGGCGCTAATTCTATAGCACCCATAAGACCGACGTTCCTTATATCAATCACATTTGGTAATCCTTTTAAGGAATGAATTCCCTCCTGGAAATATGGTGCCAGATCATTAGCACGTTCAAATAATTTTTCTTCCTGATACACTTCTAACGTTGCAATACCAGCAGCCATTGCTAGTGGGTGACCCGTATATGTGTATCCATGAAAAAATTCTATTGTTGATTGTGAATCTTTATCAGCGGAGTCCATTAATTGTTTATAAATTTTAGCTTGACTGATAACAGCACCTTGTGGAACAACCGAGTTAGTTAATCCTTTGGCGCATGTAATCATATCAGGCGTAACGTCAAAATATTCTGTAGCAAATGATTTGCCAAGACGACCAAATCCATTAATTACTTCATCAAAAACAAGTAAAATTCCATGTTTATCACATATTTCACGAAGTTTTTGTAAATATCCTTTTGGTGGTGGTAACACACCAGTACTACCTGGCACAGGTTCAACATATACAGCTGCTATGGTTGATGCATCATGCAATGCTATTATACGCTCTAATTCATCGGCTAAATGTAAACCCCAATTTGGTAAACCTTTTGAAAACGCCATGTCTTTTAATGAATGCGTGTGAGGTAAATGATCAACATATGGCAAACTGGCACCAGCAAATGCTTTACGATTAGGCATTATACCACCAATTGATATTCCACCGAATCCAACACCATGATATCCTCTTTCCCGACCAATAAATCGTACGCGACTTCCTTCACCCCTACTACGATGATATGCTAATGCCATTTTCATAGATGTATCAACAGCAGTAGAACCACACATCGTAAAAAATACTTGCCCAAATCCTCTATTAGGAACTAATTTTAATAACTCCTTTGAGAATTTATACGGTAATTCATGGGAAATATTAAAACTAGGTACAAAATCTAATTTTTCGGCTTGTTTTTGTACTGCTGAGATAATTTTTTTATTATTATGCCCAGCATTAACACACCATAAACCAGATATACCATCGTATAATTCTTTTCCATCTTCAGTATAATAAAATACTCCATCAGCTCTACTGATAATTTTAGGATTCTTTTTAAATGATCTATTGTTAGTAAATGGCATCCAAAATTCCTCAGTTGTTGTTGCTATAGCCGTACCCATAGTACGACTCAACGACTTTGTTGACACATTTGCCAACTTTCTTACGGATAACATAGTGTTTGTTACGATGGATTTTCTGCCAAAGCCAAAGATTTGATAACTTAATGATAAGGAAGTGGCACGAAGTGCAACTTGTGTCAATACCGGTAAAATAAATCAAGAATGGAGTAAGTATTGTGATTACAATAGAAGTCAAATAGAAAGTGTTCGAAGCATATTAAATATGAATGGAAATAATAATGATGTTCATATAAAATCTAACTTTTCAATTATTTCTTATTTTTTTGATATTTAACCGTTTCGTCTTTTGATAATAAATATTTCATTCTTGTTTATTTTCTAAATCTATTATTTCCTTATTACAATTAAATTATTTTAAAACCTTGGTCAGGGAGATTTTCGAAGGGACGTTGACTTTCAACTTCCAACTTGGTTTCCAAAAAAGCTTCCCGCACTGACGGACAATCAAGTTCACTTATATCCAACAAGAAATTGTAGAAACAATTGGTCTCTGCGATAATTGATTGATAGTCTGTATCTGAAATATTAAATAATAATTAAAAATGGATAGTATTATGTTAAATCTAAATGATAAGGCAACAACTCGTAAAGTTTCAGGATCCAATGTCACATCAACTAATACGATTAATGTTAAAAATATTCATCGACCAATAATGTCGCGTGAGAATGAATACGGCATTAAAATTTTAAAAGCATTAAAACCAGGTGTCGCAGTATCTGGTTACTGTGTTTGTTGTTTTGCTCCATCTTTTTGTCCATTATGTTCATTGTGTCCTTGTTGTGCAGAAGCTGAATATATTATATTAAAACGAGAATCATCAAAATATTTCCATATTCGCGAGAATAGTATTGAATGGAATGAGCCTAGAATTATTATGAAAGAAGGTAACTGTTTTGGTGTAGATCCATGCTTTTATGATGTGCAAGATAATGTGCATGTATTATATTTTGATGATCCAATATTCGATAGATTAAATGATAAAACTAGATTTTGTAATGAATGTAGAACATGTATATTTGGTGGTAATGGTGAAAGAATTCAAGTTGATGCACCATGCTGCTTTCATTTATGTCAAAGAGCGTCTGGACCATTGCCATTTTTACCAACTTGTTGCCCTAGTTCATTTTGTCCTGGTATATTAAAATATGAAATATATTTAGAAGATGCTCAAAATGGATTATATGAAATTTCTACTGCTCGAAAAAAAATAACCAAAAATAATTTTTACAATAAACAAACTGTAGATGATGTTAATAAATAATTTTTATACTTTAAACTTTTTGATTCAGAGCAATCTTTCTCCATTGATCTAATTCATTATTATTATTATTATTATTATTATTATTATTATTAGTACCTAATCTACGATGAAAATACACTGTTGCGGGACCTGATAAGATAGGAAAAGATGAGATAAGTAAGTAATTTATCTAAGTAAGTAAGTGAGAACCCCAACTCATTTTATATTTAATTTTTTCTAACAATTCAAAATATGATGGATATTTGTCCATATGCAATTCTTTAGTAAATGTAATAATAAAAGCGCCAGGCTTCAATTGAATGGCCTTCTTTGTAATTGCATCCATTAATTCAGAATCAAAACAAGTTGAGTTAGCAAATACGACATCACCATCCGACCAATCATAATCAATTATTGATCCTTCCAATAATTGAACGTCAGTACTATTCCTTTGTCCATTTGAAGCTAATGCATATAATAATTCTTTAAATTCATTAGTATTAAAATCATCTAATACTTTAGAAGCAATATTATGTAAATTTGATAATATTTCTATGCCTATAATTTTTTTATAGTCATTTGTTAATGCTGCTGCAATAACAGCTCTTCCACTACCAGATCCCAAATCATAAAATATATTATTGTTGACTCCTTTTTTTGGTAATTTGCATAGTATTTGATAAAAAGCATCGTATTCAATTTCCCCATATGTTAAACTTGTTGATTTTAAACTTTTTTCAGTTCTCTCATTCCGAGATAATTTCTTAGCTTCCTCAAGAGAACAATTGCTATAAATGCAATTAAAAAAGTTCCTAGATTCAGCTAAGATTATCGACTCATTTAATAACCCACAAAATGCATTAAATGTTATTTTATTCTCGAAATATCTTCGTAATGTAAATAATATACGCTCATCACCACGTAATAAGCATGTCTTCAAGAAATTACGACCTTTTAAAGTTAAAATACCGCATTTGTAACATTCATTAAATAATACTAAGCTTTCTTTAATCATTATTACGACGTAATCAAATTTTTGACAGTCAAAATTTATCTTTTTAATTTTATTTTTAAAAAGGTATAAAAAAATAAACCGGTATGGCACTCGATTGCTGGTGTAATGTAAATTACGGTAAGTTTGAAATAACCTCTTTGCAGTTAGACTGCAGCATGTTAATCTCTTTTATAAGGATATTTAATCACAATTCTAAATGTATTCACCGTCTATGTAACCGGTGACGATCGATGACCGGTGTAACACCGGTTCAAAGTGAAAAATTGAAATTCACCACGACATTAAGTCGTTTTTACTTAAAAATGTTTACAAAACTTATATCGTCACGAAGTAATTGGAAAGGGATAGTGAATTCTTGTACTAATGCTCACAACTTTACAAAATTACGACAATTATCTGGTGGTGTCGAATGGCATGGTACAACAATATTATGTGTTCGAAAAAATGGTTTAGTTGTAATGGCTGGTGATGGACAAGTTAGTATGGGCTCATCAGTAGTCAAAGGTAACGCAAAAAAAATCAGACGTTTAGGTGATAATATTCTAGTTGGTTTCGCTGGATCGACAGCTGATGCTTTAACATTATTGGAACGATTAGAAAAAAAATTAGAAGAACATCCAGGACAATTGATGAGAGCTTGTTGTGAATTAGCAAAAAATTGGCGCACAGATAAATATTTAAGGCGATTGGAGGCCGTTTTATTAGTTGCGGATGCACATAATACATTTGAATTAACTGGTAACGGTGATGTACTTGAACCTGAAAAAGGTGTTATGGGTGTTGGATCTGGTGGGTCATATGCATTAGCAGCAGCATTAGCATTAATGGATGAACCAAATGTTGATGCAGAGCAAGTAGCTAGACGTGCTATGAAAATTGCCGGTGACATTTGTGTTTATACTAATCATAATATTTTACTTGAAAAGATAGAAGAGAAAAAGGATGATAAAAAGGTTTAAATGTAATACTATTGTATGCTGTAAAAACAAATCATCAAATCTACGACTAAATATTTACATTGTCTACAAATAACATAAAATATATCTTGAAACTACTTATCTATTCTTTTTCTAAAATATTCATTAAAAATTCATATGCTGAGAATGTTATACCTACCATTGGTGTTACTTTTAATAATTCTGGAACAATACCTCTATACATCCCTCTTAATCCTTCAACTTCAATTATTTTCACAAACTCTGAATAAGCATTAACTTTAATTACTTGTGTAGCATCCATGTGTGTAGTTAATCCAACAACTTGCAATCTACGTCTAACAACATCCGCAGGAAAAGTTATAATGGAAGATAATATACCAGAAATACCACCACATAATAATGCACCAAAAATATTTAAATGATCGGTATTACCTTTTTTAAAATATTTACTATCAATATACGTATTATTAAATAACGTTTCTTTCATCGATCCATAAGCTGAAAATCCAATTGCTAAATTTGGTACGCTAACGGCTAATGATATTACCAATCCTCTATATAACCCATTAAATCCTTCCTTTTCAATAATATTTTGCATGGATAATAATATAGCAGATCCAATTTTTGGTTTAGTCCATTGAATTATAGGATTATTAACATTAGATTCTGCAATCTTTTTATTGTGTATAACAGTGAGTCGTGTCCTTACTAAATCTAATGGATAACAAGCTATACATGCGATACTGCCAGCAATAGCACCACATAAAAATCTAGTAGTTAATGTTTCTTTCGATTTGTCTCCATTATAATAATTATCAGTGATAAACTCTTTGGATAATTCATAACAACTAAAATTTATTGCCGAGTATGGGAAGCGATGCAGCACCGAAGTTAAATTTCCCTTCCAAAATGATCTAAATCCTTCTTGCTTAAATACTTTGTAAAAACTATTATATAATGAACCTTGAAAGTTATTATGTACATTTCCTACAGATTTGATAGGACTAACTTGATACAAAATCGTTAAACGCGATAACGGTGCTGTTAATGTTTTACCAATTGAACCCGCAATACCACCGGCAATCATGGCGTTATTTATCTCTACATGATTTGACGTCATGAAACTTTAACTTTTGACCAGACCATAAATTAAATTATTGTATAAGATACAACTAAGTCTCTAATTGATTAATAATTTATATTTATATTCCAGCGAGAATTACTCCAATGATAAATTTATTATTTTAAATTATTGCGTTAAATCAAATACAAAATATTACACCACGTTCAACGACGCGACTGGTCGCAGTGGTAGTATATTTTTTAAAATGGGCCGGAATCGATATTTACCAACAATATGTTTCTCAATAAATTCTACAATATATTTAAAAAGCTACAATTTAGGGTTAGGATGTAGTAATCTAATAAATAAAATATTAGATATGTGAATATTAAGATGAACCTATTTGCATACGATGATTATTAGTTCCGTATTAGTTCCGGATTTAGTTACTTATTAGTTACAAAAGAATTTCTTAAAAGTTTTTGCGGTCTTGTGCCAAGCTTAGAGTATATTGCCAATACATTGAGTTTTCGTCTTGATTGT
>JACCDO011536904.1_pt1 | contig 18692 bp, 16 predicted proteins | sample 7446101 | NCBI WGS metagenome assembly JACCDO01 (sample SAMN15323440, study PRJNA562643) | freshwater metagenome | isolation source: river surface water | place: USA:Blue River Watershed | collected 2017-08-16 | reverse complement strand
GAACTGTCGGCTCTGGCTGCGTAAGCGCGAGCGACACCATCATGCAGACGAAATCCAGCCATTGCTGCCGCACCGCATCTTCATCCAGCAAACCACTCATCAATACGCCCGCCAACACAGCCGCCACGGCCGCCAGCACCACGCGTCGCCATAGCGGCGAAATCGTCTGCGGCTCCCGAAACGGCCACCACAAGAGCGCGGCCAACAGGTGAAATACGCCTACATTGATTTTGCTCAAAAGCATCGCCGCGCCTAATCCCGCCTGCCAGCCGGCCAAAGCCCGCCAACGCGATGCCTCCACCTGTCGCAATCCCAGCCATGCCGCCAACGCCAAGAGCAACGCGAGCAGGCCGCCGGGATGACCCGGCTCGGAACGCATGTCCGTCAACGCCACCCACGTGAAACCCACCCCCGCCAACGCGAGCATGGCACTGCCTGTCAGCCGCCGGGTGATCGCTCCAACCATCGCCGCCGTGCCGAGCCAACACAGCCCTGCGACAATCCGCACCGAGTCGGACGTGACAGGATAGCCGAGCCAACCAAGCGCTTTGTAGAACGCATAGGGAAACGGCCCGTATTGGCTGTAAACTTCCGTGTAGAGAGCGCGTCCACCCGCCACGTCGCGCAACGACCAGAGCACGTAGCCCTCGTCGTCATAGACCATAAACGTCGTCGCGAGCAGCCACCACGCAAACACCGCAAACAACACTAGCCCGACTATCCACGCCAAGCCCTCCGGCCAGAATTTTGCGCGCGACTCAGTGCTCACTGTTTTTTCTTCAAAAGAAACTGCGGCCGACGCTTCACCTCATCATAAACGCGCCCGAGATATTCTCCTAACACGCCGATGCCGATGAGCTGCACGCCACCCAGAAAAAGCACTAGCGTGACTAGCGTGGTGAAACCGGTCTGCGCCACTTCGATACCGAGTAACCGCCGAACGATGAAAAACATGCCCACAGCAAAACCTAGCCCACTGACAATCACGCCCACATAGGCAAGCAGCCGCAGTGGCAGATAGGAAAAACTAAACACGCCATCCAAGGCATAGCGCAGCAACCGTCGGAAGGTCTGCTGCGGCTGTCCAGCTGCACGCTCTTGCCGATCGTAAGCCACATCCGCTGTCTTGAAACCAACCCACGAGCGCAGCCCCGGGAAAAACCGATTTCGCTCGGGCAACTCTTTCAACGCGTCCACCGCCGCGCGGTCGAGCAGGCCAAATGTGCCGGTGTTCGGCTCTATCGGAAAATCCGCCACACGGTTAAATAGCGCATGAAACGCATCCATGCCCAACCGCCGCAGTCCCGTCTCCTGCCGCGACCGCCGCACCGCACGCACCACTTCAGCTCCGCCGCGCCACTGCGCGAGCATTTCCAACATCAGTTCTGGCGGATCTTGCAGATCCGCATCCATCGTCACGACCGCTTGCCCTTGCGCGCGAACCAGCCCGGCGCACAGCGCGGCCTGAAAACCAAAATTACGGCTTAGCTCGACCAACACGAATCGCTCGTCGCTGGCAGCTTTTTCGGCAATCAGACGAGCCGACGCATCACGGCTGCCATCGTCCACTAGCACGACTTCCCAGTGGCAATCGGGAGCGGCCGCGAAAACTGCAACGAGCCGACTAAACAAAACTGGCAACACTTCGGCTTCGTTGAAAACCGGCACGACCACGCTCACGAGCGGGTTGACAGGTCGAGACACGGAAACGGGCAAGTTCATCGGAACAAGTTGTATTTTATGATGGCGTAGAGCGCACGGATACCGTCGCGCCAGCCAATCTTTTTACCTTCAGCGTAAGTGCGTCCGTAGTAGCTGATGCCGACTTCGTAGATGCGACATCCGGGGATGGCGGCGACCTTGGCAGTGATCTCCGGTTCAAAGCCGAAACGGTTTTCCTCAATCGTGATTTTCTGAAGCACTTCACGGCGGAACAGTTTGTAACACGTTTCCATGTCCGTGAGATTGATGTTCGTCAGCATGTTCGAGCAAAGCGTGAGGAAACGGTTGCCGACCATGTGCCAGTAATAGACCACGCGGTGCGCCGACGCCCCCATGAAGCGCGAGCCAAAGACCACGTCCGCCTTGCCGTCCTTCACAGGCTTGAGCAGCCGCGGATACTCCTGCGGGTCGTATTCGAGATCCGCATCTTGCACAATCACCGCATCGCCTGTCGCCGCCGCGAACCCTGTGCGCAACGCCGCTCCTTTGCCGCAGTTGACTGGGTGATAGAGAATTTTGTCCACCAATGGCGCAATTTCGCTGCGCAGCACGTCGAGGGTACCATCCGACGAACAATCATCCACCACGATGATTTCCTTATCGGGCACCGGCGCAGCGCGCACCGCATCCACAATGGCGCGAATAGTCTTCCGCTCGTTATAACAAGGAATGACAATGGAGAGCTTCATGCAGGGGTGACCGAGCAGACTAGTCAGAGCCGCGCGGCCGTGAAAAGCGCAAAGGCGTGCCGGCCCTCCGGCAGTGCCGGTATGCTTGATGCCCGCTGCGGACTTCCGGCTTCCCACCCCGCCCGGTTTCCGTCTTCCTGACCGGACATGTTCGGATTTCTCCTCTCCCAACAGCGTCGCGCCCGCCGCCAAGCCAGCCACTGGCTAGATGCCGCCGAGCGCCTGCACCACTTCCGCCGCGACCTGCTTACCCCAGCGCAAAACCAGCGCCTGCTCGCAGCCCAGACCGACCTCCGCAATAGCTTACGCGATCGCAAAGACGCCGCCGCGCTGAAACTCGGCATCGAACATCTCGAATTGGTCATGCGCGAGGTCGGCGGTCGTCTTTACCCAGCCACATCGTTGACGGAAAATATCGAGTTTTTCCTCGTCGCCGCCATCGTCATCCTCGGTCTCCGCGCGTATTTCGTGCAGCCGTTCAAAATCCCCACCAACTCCATGTGGCCGACTTACCACGGCATGACGCATGAGTTACACGCTGAGGGCGAGAAGCCCGGTTTGGTCACCCGCGCAGGACGCTTTCTCGCTTTTGGAGCGGTGGGCTATAGCGCCGTCGCCCAAGCGGATGGCGAAGTGTTGATGCCCGTTACGCCCGATCTGAATTTCATCTATCAAACGAAGTCCAGCCGCACCCTGCTCGTGTTTCCCGGCACGGTGCGCGAATACACCTTTCTTGTCGGTGGCGAGACGACTACGCTCCAAGTGCCGGGCGATTTCGATCTAGAACGTGTGCTGGAGGAACGACTGGGCGTGGGCGTGCGCGGCTTGCGGGCTAGCATCAACGACCGTCTCTCCAAAAACGGCATGCGCCCGGAGAGCAGCGTGATGACTTTCCGACGCAACGGCCAAGAATTCAACCAACGGGTTTACTGGGTGCCTATTGGACTCACCGCCCGGCGCGGCGAGTCTTTCCTCGATTTCGACATTGAAACCGGGGACCTGCTTTTCGTCGACCGCTTCACCTACCAATTTTTCCCGCCAAAGGTCGGCCAAGCTTTTGTCTTCCGCACCGGCAACATCCCTGCGCTCAAATCTAGCGAAGGCGAAAAATACTTCGTCAAACGCCTCGTCGGCGCGCCCGGCGACCAAATGGAAATTCGCCAGCCCGCGCTTTGGCGTAATGGCGCACCGGCCAGCGGCGCCGCTGCCTTCAACGCCAACGCGACCCGCGAAGACCGCTACCCTGGGTATGTGAACGGCGGCCTGCTGGAAGCCGGCGAAACTGCCACCGTGCCCGCCCACCACTACATGGCGCTGGGCGATAATTCCCCCCTCAGCCACGATAGCCGCTACTGGGGTTTTGTGCCCGATCACGATGTGGTCGGCAAACCGCTCTTTATTTACTACCCGCTGACCCGGCGCTGGGGACTAGCCAAATAAGCCTAACCCCGGAGAGCCCGTTCCAGCCCCGCTGCCAGCTCGCAATCCTTAGCGGTAATTTTGCCGCTCACCGAGTGAGTGTTCAGTCGCACCGCGACGCGGTTGTAAACATTCGTCCACTCCGGGTGGTGATCCATCGCCTCAGCCTCGAAACCCGCACGAACCATAAAGGCCAAGGCCGCTCGGAAATCAGCAAATTGAAACTCCTTGGCCAGCGCATCTCCCTCGCGGCACCAACCCGGCAACTCGCGCAACGCATCCCTGATTTCTTCGTCGCTTAAAACTCGGGCAGCCATGCTTTCAAGTTGGCCCGACCGCCCGACTTGGCAAGCTGTGACGCAAGCTTGCCTCCGGCCCGCCGCACCCGCTGAATCCGCCCTCATGCCCGACACCGCCCCCACCCCGCCCCAGCACGTTGCCATCATCATGGATGGTAACGGCCGTTGGGCCAAACAGCGGGGCCTGCCACGCCTAGAAGGGCACCGCCGGGGCGCCGATGCTGTCCGTTCGACGATGAACGCCGCCCGCGAGTTGGGCATTCGCTACCTCACCCTCTACGCCTTTTCCGCCGAAAATTGGAAACGCCCCGCCGACGAAGTCTCCGGCTTGATGAATCTGCTCGATTTCTTTCTGAAGCGCGAAATCGCCAACCTCATCAAACACCGCATCCGCCTGCGCACCATCGGACGCACCGAAGCGTTGCCAGGGAATGTGCAAAAGGAACTGGCCCGCGCTATCGAAGCCACCCGCGAATTTACCGACTGGAATCTCACACTCGCGCTAAACTACGGCGCCCAAGCCGAAGCCGCTGACGCCGCCCGCGCTTATGCCGAAGCGGTGCAAGCGGGCCGCGAAAACCCCGCCGCCGCCACTTGGGAAACCTTCAGCCGCTACCTCTACACTGCCGAATTGCCCGAGCCCGACCTGCTCATTCGCACGTCCGGCGAACTGCGCCTGAGCAACTTTCTCATGCTCCAACTGGCTTACGCCGAACTCGTATTCACGCCTGTGCTCTGGCCGGACTTTGGGCGTGACGAATTAGCCGCCGCCGTCGCTGAATATCAGCGTCGCGAACGCCGCTTCGGACTCATCACCGAACAACTCCAACCCCAAGCGCGCTAAACCCCGCGCCTCATCTGTGACTAAACGCATCTTCAGCACTGTTGCTCTTTGGGGCGGCCTCGGCGGCCTGCTCTGGCTCTTCGGACCTCACGCCGCCGTCTGGATCTTGGCTTTGCTGGCCGTGCTCACGCTGCATGAGTTTTATCATATCACGAGCCGCTTAGGAGCAGAGCCATTCCGTCGCATCAGCTACACCTTCGCGGTGCTGATGATTGTGGGCCCCTATTATCTGACCGAGTTCTTTTTTGAAGGCGAAGAAGAGGCCACTGGCCTAGCGCCACTTTTGCTCGCATTGGCCGTGGTCGTCTGCGCTGTGCGGGTGCTCGGTGAACGCGACAACCCCAAGCGTGTGGATACGCTCACCGCGACTTTGCTCGGCCTGTTCTATGTGCCGTTCATGCTCCAATATTTGGTGCGGCTGCTGATGCTCTACCCTGACTCTATCCAGGGACTCGCGGCGTGTCTTTGGGTTGTGGCTGTCTCCAAGTTCTGTGACGTCGGCGCCTTGCTGACTGGTCTCGCGATTGGTCGGCATAAAATGTCACCGCATATCAGTCCCAAAAAAACTTGGGAAGGCGCGGTCGGCGGCGTGCTCATCTCGGTCGGCATCGGCAGTGGGCTGGCCCGACTGTTCACCGGCTATGGGCCTGAAGCCCTAACACCCGGCGTTGCTGCCCTCATCGCCCTGCCGCTGGCGATCATAGCCATCATTTCTGACCTCATCGAATCTCTACTCAAGCGCCACGCCGACATTAAGGATGCCGGCGCCCTGATTCCGGGCATCGGCGGCGCATTCGATCTGACGGATAGCCTCATCCTGACCGCTCCTGTCGCCTACGGAATTTTCTTCTTCCTCTCGTAATGCCCGCTGCCTCCACGCCGTCCGTCCGCCGCCGCCGGGTGGTCTTGCTCGGAGCCACCGGCTCAATCGGCGAAAGCACTCTGCGCGTGGTCGCAGCCCACCGCGACCAGCTCGAACTCGTGGGCATCGCCGCCCAACGCAACCACCCCCGCCTCGCCGCTATCGCACATGAATTTGGCGTGCGCCACGTAGGCCTTTTTGACGAAACCGCCCTCGCCGCCGCTCGCTCTCACGGCGCTTTTCCCGCCGGCACAATCTTCCACGGCGGGTTGGACGGATTATGCGAACTCGCCACTTTATCTGATGCGGACACCGTGCTCGTGGCGGTTGTCGGCACGGCGGGCCTGCGTCCAGCCCTCGCCGCTATCGCGGCCAAAAAAACTCTCGCCCTCGCCTCAAAGGAAATCCTCGTGCTCGCCGGCTCCTTTGTCATGGCAGCCGCTCGCGCCAGTGGGAGCATCTTGCTGCCAGTGGATAGTGAGCACAACGCCGTCTTTCAGTGCCTCGCCAGCCGACCGTCAACGGAAGTGCGCCGCGTCGTGCTAACCGCATCCGGCGGAGCGTTCCGTGATTGGCCGCTCGAAAAACTCGCGCACGCCACGCCCACTGATGCGCTCAAACATCCCAACTGGGCGATGGGACCAAAGATCACCGTGGATTCCGCCACCCTCGCCAACAAAGGTCTCGAACTCATCGAGGCTCGCTGGCTCTTCGATCTGCAGCCGAGCCAGTGCGAAGCTGTTCTCCACACGCAAAGTCTCGCTCATTGCCTCGTAGAATTTACGGACGGCTCCATGGTCACACAGCTCTGCCCGCCCTCGATGACATTCCCCATTCAGCATGCGCTGCTCTGGCCCGAGCGCGCGCCCCGGCCGACCGACCCCGCGCTGCCCCTCGACCGCGCGTGGAACCTCGATTTCCGCCCGGTGGACACCACGCGTTACCCAATGCTCGCTCTTGCCCAAGCGGCCATGCACACCGGCGGGGCCGCGCCCGCCATCTACAACGCCGCCAACGAGGTCGCCGTCGCAGCTTTTCTCGCCAGGCGCGTTCCGTTTCTCGCCATACCGCATATTGTCGAAAAAACACTCGCGGCCGTGAAAAACGGCGAACCTGTGAGCCTTGATGCTGTCCTCGCCTCCGACGCCGAAGCCCGACGCGTCGCCACCGCCCTGCTCTAAAACCCCGCCATGTCTTCCGATTTGCTTTCCTCTCTGCTCGGTAATCTTTGGTCCGTCCTGCTCATCGTCCTGTTTTTTGGCGGCTCTATTTTTGTGCACGAGCTCGGGCACTTCCTCGCCGCCCGACGCCGCGGCGTAAAGGTGACCCGATTCTCCATCGGCTTCGGTCCGAAGATTTGTTCATGGCAAGGCCGAGACGGTGTCGAATACCGACTCTCATGGTTACCACTCGGTGGTTATGTCGCGTTGCCGCAACTGGCAGCCATGGGCGGCATCGAGGGCGGCGACGACCACGAAGCCGCGCCACCCGCACCCATCAGCTACGCCACCAAGATGATTGTCTTTGCGGCGGGCGCATTCTGCAACGTGCTCTTTGCGCTCACCCTCGCCTGCATCCTCTGGATTGCCGGTCAACCCACCAGCGAAGACCTGTCCACCACACGTATCGGCTACGTATCCGACACACTTCACCTACCCGATGGCCGCATCGTCCCCAGCCCCGCCAAAGAAGCTGGGCTGCGCGTCGGCGACATCATTCGCAAGGTAGACGGCGCCGAAGTGCGAGACTGGAGCGAATTACTGCAAACTCTCGTCACCGGCTCGGGCGTCACCGACGATGGGCGTCGCCGCACTTTGCTAACCATCGAACGCGACGGTCAGTCGGTCGACTTGCCTGTATATCCGCAGCTCGCCGGTCCCGACGAAGTGCGCCGCGTCGGCATCATGGCAGCCTACACCCCCATCCTCGCCGTTGTGCCGCCAGATTCGTTTGCCGCCAAAATCGGCCTGAAACAAAATGACGAACTCGTCTCCATCAATGGCGCGCCACTGCTCAACGTGATGCCCATCATTGAGCAGCTCGATACCGAGAAGCCTGCCGAGTTTCGCCTTGGTTACCAACGCGACGGCCAAGCCGGTGAAATTATTGTGCCCACCACCCGCCCCGCCGAAATGCTCGGTGTGCTCGGAGCCGCCATTCGGACCAAAGTTGGACTAATACATCCCAACCCTTTGCGCCAAATCGCTGACCACGTTCATGCAACTTTCCGCGTCCTTGGCAGCCTTCTGCATCCTCGCTCTGATATTAACGTTTCGAAGCTCAGCGGCCCACTCGGCATCGGCAAAGTTTTTTGGGATGCGTCTGAGGCAGGTCTGCGCTACGTCATCTGGATCGCCATCTTGGTGAATATCAATCTGGCTATTTTTAACTTGTTGCCGATCCCCGTCCTCGACGGCGGGCACATGCTCTTCGCCACCATCGCCAGACTCCGAGGCCGCGCTTTGCCGTCTAATTTCGTCGCCGCTACGCAAAGCGTCTTTATCGCCTTGTTGCTGACGATGGTGCTCTACGTGAGTTTCTTCGATGTTAAGCGCATCGCCCGAGACATCAGGGATGAGCCGGAGCCAAAATCCGTTCCGACGAAACCCGCCGATCCGACGTCACAACCGGCACCAAAGCCCTGATACGCTTACTCGAAGCGCAGCGCTTCGATCGGATCAAGTTGCGCAGCCTTCCGCGCCGGGTAGTAACCAAAGAAAATCCCGATCGCGGCACTAAACCCGACCGCGCCAATCACCGCTTCTACGGAAAGTAATACAGGCCAATTATTCAGGGAGGCGATGAGCTGTGAAGCGCCGACTCCGAGCAGCACACCCAGCAAGCCGCCGAGGAGCGACAATACCACGGCCTCAATCAAGAATTGCATGAGCACATCGCGCCCGTGAGCGCCGATAGCGAGGCGGATGCCAATCTCACGAGTGCGCTCAGTCACCGAAACGAGCATGATGTTCATGATGCCGATGCCACCGACCACCAATGATACTCCAGCGATCGCGCCGAGCAGCAACGTCATGGTCTTCGTCGTGGCCGTGGCACTTGCCGCGAGCTCCTGCTGGTTACGGACCGTGAAATCCGGTTCGCGCCCTTGCCGACGCTGGCGAAGCAGCGATTCGACATCCTGCTGCACATTCTCCATACTGTCTGGATCAGCCGCCTGCATCAGGATCGCATTGAGATACTGTTTACGTGAGATGCGTTTGAGGTGACTCATGTATGGAGTCAGCACAATGTCATCCTCATCGCGCCCAAAAAAGTTAAAGCCCTTGGATTTGAGGATGCCTTGAATGCGAAAGGGAATGTTGCGGATGCGCAGCGTCTCGCCAATCGGGTCTACATCAGGGAAAAGCTGATCGGCGACAGTGCGTCCGATGACGCAGACCTTGGTGGCACCGCGCACATCAAACTCATTGAACATCTGTCCACGATCCAATGGCCAGCTACGGATATCGAGATAACTCGGATCCACCCCGCTCACCTGCGTGCGCCAGTTCGAACCATTGGCGACGACCTGCATGCGGTCGCGAACTTCAGGGCTCACCGCGAGGATGCCAGACACTTCTTTGCTGATAGCGAGCGCATCTTCTACCGTTAGCGTGCTGGATGAACCCCAGCCGCCACGCGAAGCGCCTGAAGTGGAGGCGCCAGGATAAACCGACACGATGTTTTGCCCAAGACTGGCGATCTGCTGCTCGACCTGCACGCGAGCGCCCGTGCCGATGCCAACCATGGTAATGACCGCCGCTACACCGATAATGATGCCGAGTGCTGTCAGCGCCGAACGCAGCAAGTTGCGGCGGAGGGCGCGAAGCGCGACACGGATAATGTTGAACACGCGCATATGAGTAGATCGATCAACCAAGTTTCGCTGCCGCTTCGGCCTCTTGCAGCCGGGCCAATTCGTGGGATGCGGTGGCACGGTCGGACACCGGTTTGTCTGACACGATGAGTCCATCGCGCATGACAATCATGCGGCGGCAATACTGAGCGATATCGAGCTCATGAGTCACCATGACGATGGTAATCCCCTCTTCGTTGAGACGTTGAAAAACCCCCATGATCTCAATGGAGGTGCGGGTATCAAGGTTACCAGTGGGCTCGTCCGCAAGGAGCAGGCGCGGCTCATTTACCAGCGCGCGCGCTATAGCGACACGTTGCTGTTGGCCGCCTGAAAGCTGGTTGGGGAAGTGTCCAGCGCGGGGACCCAAGCCGACCAGCTCCAGCTTGCGGCGTGAGCGCTCAAGAATTTCCGGCCCGGGCAAACGGTTCCGCGAATAGAGCATCGGCAGCTCTACGTTTTCGAGAGCCGTCGTGCGGGAAAGGAGATTGAAGCCCTGAAACACGAAGCCGAGCTTCTGGTTGCGCACGTCGGCGAGCTCTTCGCGGTTGAGTGTAGAGACATCCGTGCCATCCAAGAGATAACGCCCTGAGGTCGGTCGATCAAGGCACCCTATCATATTCATGAGGGTGGATTTCCCGGAACCTGACGCGCCCATGACGGCCACAAACTCGCCGGGCGCCAAAGTAAGGGACACCCCACGCACAGCATGCACAGGCACTTCGCCTGACTGGTAGGTCTTACGCAGACCTTCGATCTGAACAACGGGAACCATACTCAGCGACGCCGCATGTTAAAGGGATTATTCGGCGCCGCGACGCCGTCACTCGGCAGCACGGCCGCAGTCACGACGACATCACCCTCTTGTAGGCCAGAGATTACCTCAGAGAAAGAGCCGTCAGTAATACCGATTTTAACTTGGACCGGCTCGGGCGGCTTTGTTGCACTGGGCAAACGGTAGAGGGTGCGAACGACGACGGTGCTGTCCCCCTTGCTTGCCGGCAGGGGCAAACCGCGCTCACTCATCAAACGAAGAATTTCGCTTTTTTGTTCATCCGAAGGGGGCCCGCTACCAGGGGTAAACCCAACTTCGGCCATAATGGCTTTAACCTTTTGCTGCTGCTCTTCACTGAGCTCGTTCAAACCAAAAGGATCACGACGGCCACGACCTCTTTTTCTCGACCCGTCACCGTCCCCTTCCGCCGAGGTGGGCCGCTGCATATTACCCGCGCCGCTGTCGGCCTCGGCACGCAACGACTCCGGCATCCGCACACGCAAGGCCGCATTCGGCACGCGTAAGGCCTGTTGGCTTTGGGCGACTATGATAGTGGCATTGGCCGTCATACCGGGACGCAGCCGGAGGTCGGGATTGCTGACGTTGATGATGGCGTCGTAAGACACGACGTTGTCTACCGTCTTGGGCGCATTGCGAATTTGTGAAATTTCGCCAGAAAAGCTGCGATTAGGAAAAGCATCCACGGTGAAGGTAGCTTTTTGGCCAACGGCGACGGCCCCAATGTCGGCCTCGGAGACGGCGGCCGTGATTTGCATTTTCGCGAGATTGTTCGCGATCGTGAAGAGCACAGGCGCGTTGAGGCTGGCGGCGACGGTCTTCCCTTCTTCGGTTTGTTTAGAAATAACAATGCCATCAATCGGCGAGAGGATGCGGCAACGCCCGAGATCGATGCGCACTCCGTCTACGGCAGCCTGACGCAGGCTGACCTGCGCACGGGCCTGAGCCAACTGCGCCTCGGCCTGATCCAAATCCTGACTGCTGACCAACCCTTGGCTGCGCAATTCGCGCACCCGTCCCGCACTCAGTTCCTGTAACCGGAATTGCGCCTGAGTGGACGCCAGTTCGGATTCAGCCTGACGCAGGCGTTGCTGATAAGTCGAAGGATCAATCTCGGCCAAAAGATCGCCCTTTTTGACGACCGAGTTGAAATCCACATGGAGCTTCAAAATTAAACCGGAGATCTGACTACCCACATCAACGCTAACTAGAGAATCGAGTTGTCCGGTAGCCGTCACAGTTTGGCGCAAGTCGCCACGGGTGACACTCGCCGTGACGAAAGTTGGAGCAGTAGCGCCCCTCTCGTTCGCCCAAAAGTAGTAGCCGAACCCAGCCGCCAATAAGGCGAGCGACACAAAGATAATTTTTTTTAACGCGGAAGAGCGCTTAGGAGCCGTCATGGATTACAAAAAGAGAGAAAAAACTTGGGGTGGAAGTGGAGTGAGAATTAACAAGGACGTTGGGATCCTAAAGCTGGTTTCAACCTCGCCCAGCGCTTAGGCAAACATGGTGCGGGCAGAGGGAATCGAACCCTCCTCTCATGCTTGGGAAGCACGCATAATAGCCGATATACTATGCCCGCAAAGAACCTTTTGAATCAAGACAGCCACCATAATTGGCGCAAGCAGGAACGCCACCACGCACTGAGTAACTCCCGCCTATGGCTCGAGATGGCTCAGGCCACCGCTTCCGGGTTTGTCGTCCTTCGGCCCAAGCTGACGGCGGAGCGCGGCCATGTTGTCCACAAGGTTCGGGTAACGCCGACCAGCACGGGTCGCGCGTGCTCTCGCCCAAGCGATACTCTCTGGCGTCAGAGGCGTGCGAGCGGCGCCAGACTTCGGGCGGGGCTTTCGCCAGGGAGGTGTGTCAGCCATAAAAAGAGGAAACGTCCTGCCCTCAGTCCAACATGGAGGGCAGCAGAAATTCAAAATAGCCGACCCGCAATTGCCCATCCGCATCGTCCACAAGCACGAGTTTCAGGTTAAGATAAGGATGAAAGTCGTCACCGCGCACGAGTTCATCGGGGGAAATATTGTAGGCCTTGGCCACCTCCTCCAACATCACAGGAGTCAACTCCACGGCCACCTGCGCTCGCAAACTCGCGCGGCGGCTGGCCGCAGGCACGGTCGCAGGCATGTTCCCAATAGCGAACATCACATCCACCCCATCGAGACCCTCGCGTTTGGCGCCAGCCAGAACGGACGGATCTGCGCTATGCAAATAAAGGTTCTGCGGCTTGAAGGGCAGACCGTAGCGCGCCTCCATCCTATTTTTCATCAACTCAAGGAACTGCGCCTCGGTGATATTTCCCAACGGCTGCTTTTCGTGCTGCTCAAAAGCGGCGTCTTCGTCCTCCGGCGCGAACTGGTTGAGCGACATGCCCGCTTTCGCATAACTCGACAACTGGTTATAAAAAGCTGCGTAGTCGCGATCGGCCACCGCCTGCACGAGACTGCGCGCATATTCGAGCCAGCCCCTTTGTTCTGCGGTAGCGTCGTCCGTATGCACCCAGTCACTTTGCGGCGACGGAGCGCCGGCCTCGCGGATTTTCCCTGCACTCGCAGTCGGCTCGCCCTCCTCCTTTTTCGCACAACCTGTAACAAGGAAACACGCGGCCAGAGCGACCGCAGCAACAGAGTAAGAACTGCGCGAGCACATGCCCACAGATTGCCCCGCCACGGCAATCAGACAAGCCGTTTCCCAGCGACTCTCAGCCCAAGTCAGACCGGACGGCGGCCTGTGACGAGCCAGTCCCACGGCGGCTCTGCACCGCGCGCAGGCGGGGCGAGTCCTTCATCGCGCCACGGATACCAGACCTTCCGCACCTGCACCGCCATGAGGCCGGCCCTCTCGGCCAAACGCTGCGCCCCAACCTGCGTATGAAAACGTTGCCGACGATCGTCGCGCTGCACGACCGCCGAACCACCTCGGCGCACCGGGGCCGCGTGCCCTGTTTCCCAAGCGAGAACCCGATCATGGCTCTCCAAAGACGGAATAATGAGCAACGCGTAGCCACCCACTCGTAACGTCCCCGTCACTTGGCGCAACGCCCGCAAACACGCCCCGACCGGCACAAATGTGAGCACATTAGCACACACCGCTAGGTCGGCGCTCGCCCGCCACGCTCGCGGCAGTGCCAACACATCGGCTTGCGCCCAGCGGATGTCCGGCTGCATGCGGCAGCGGTGCCGCGCGAGTTGCAACATGCGCCGCGAATGGTCGGCACCGGTCTTCATCGGGAAATAGCGTCCGTAGCGGCGCAGGAACGAACCGATGCCGCAACCGACATCTAGGAGCGTCCGCCGCCCATCAAGCAGCCGCTGCGCCCGCAACCAGCGGGCAATGACCCCGCGAGTGTCGCGCTGGAAAATATCGCATACTTCCTCCGCATACACATCGGCCAAATGATCCCAGTCTTTTGCGCGCATCTCAGCTAGCAACTTGCATGATTTTCCACGCATGGCGAGCCCGCGCAGTGTGCGAGCAGGCATTCACTTCTTGGCCTCCCCCATTAGTGTTAGTTCGCTCATCATTCTTGATCCACGCAGACAAAATTCTACGACACCGTGCAGGAACAGTGGAGTTTTTAGCCACAAACTCCTCCAGCGGCTCTCACTCCGCACAACCCCAAACCACAAAAGGGAATCCCGATGAATCGCTCTATCCGCACCGTATTAATCACCACCACCCTCGGACTTTTCGCCGCCAGCCCAGCGTTGGCCGAGAAAAACGATTGGACACTCAGTTTTCCGGAAACCAAGGCGCACTTCGTCAAAGTGCAGATGGCTTGGGCAAAAAAAGACGGCAACTGGGATCCGACCAAAGAAGAGCTTGAGGCCAAATTCGACCAACTCGACGCCAACAAAGACGGACAGTTGAGCGAAGAGGAATGGGACAACCGCAACGGCCCCAAAAAGGCCAAGAAAGAAAAGAAGGAAAAGAAGCCCAAAAATCAGAAGTGATCCTCCCGCTTCTCCGGCGGACCTCTCGGAAGGTCCGCCTTTTTTTGCAAGCGAGTCGCGCCGCGCCCGCCCTTTCCATTTGCCTGATACTGGTGGCTCAGAAAGCTTGCGCGTATCGTGTTCGCGATTCGCAAAATAACTTTGTCCGCACCACGCCCGTCCCGACAGACAGGCAGCACCAGCCAGGTGCTTTGCGGCGAGTGCGCGGCCACGAAAACCAACTCATGAGTAGCAGCCAAGAGCTTTGCCTTGCCTGCGGATTGTGCTGCGACGGCACGCTCTTCGACGGCGTCCAACTTGAGACCGGCGACGACGCTAAGCATTTGAAAGCACTCGGCTTGCCGGTGACCGTCTCACGAGGTCGTCAACCCATCGCACGTTTTGCGCAGCCTTGCGCCGCCCTGTGCGAAAACCGCACTTGCAAACTCTACACCGATCGACCGCGGCAGTGCCGCACCTTTGAGTGCGGTGTGTTCAAAAAAACTCGCACGGGCGAAATGGAAACCACCACCGCCTTGCGCCACATCGCTAAGGCTCGGCGACAAGCGGAGAAAATTCGCCGGCTGCTCCGCCAGCTCGGCGACACAGACGAACATCGCTCCATCGGCGAAAGATTTCACCGAATGGAATGTCATCTAGAAGCCGCCCCGCGCAACGAAACCGCGCTCGCGATTTTCGCCGACCTAAGTCTCGCCGTGCACCGATTCAAGCTGCTCGCCCACGAACAATTCTACACCCGCGCCGACGAATCCCTCCGACCGACCTAACCGACCGGCCTAACCGACCGGCAATAATTACTCGTTAGCCGACGATCCGCAAAAAAGGCCGGGCGACTTGCGTCGCCACGGCCTGTGTTGAGGTTTGCTTTGGGTTAGCCCGTCACCCGATGGCGACAGACAAGCTTGGGGTAGATTTTATTGGCAGGCTTCACACTCACCGCCGTTGCGCATGGCCTCGATGGAGCAGGCGCGTTTTTCCTCGGCGGTGTAGGTTTTCTTGGCGGGGGTTTCGACGGAGGCTGCGGTTTCACTGCTGGCGACCACGCCGCGAACTTCCTTTTTCACCGAGACGGTGGCTTTCTCGATACCTGAGGCAGCGAGCGTGCGGAGGTAGTAGGTGGTCTTGAGGCCGGCGCGCCACGCGGTGCGATACATGTGGCTGAGCACTTTGAGGTCTGGTGCCTTGAGCCAGAGGTTCACGGACTGCGATTGGTCGATCCACTTTTGGCGACGGGCGGCGGCAGCGACGACCCACTTGTGGTCGATATCGAAGGCCGTGAGGTATTTCTCCTTCAGGTCGGTGGGGACAGAATCGATGAGCGCGAGGTCGCCGTCGTAATACTTAAGGTTGTCGATCATCTCCTGATTCCAGAGGCCGCGAGCCTTGAGGTCTTCGACGAGGAAGGTGTTAATGACCACGAACTCGCCCGAGAGGTTGGATTTGACGTAGAGGTTCTTGTAGTAGGGCTCGATGCAGGGCGAGGTGTTGGTGATGTTGGAGATGGTGGCCGTGGGTGCGATGGCGAGCACGTTGCTGTTGCGCATGCCCTGCTTGGCGATCTTGGCGCGGAGGGGCTCCCAATCCATTTGGCCGCCACGCGGAACTTCGACGGGCAAGCCGCGTTCCTGTTCGAGGAGGTCGAGCGTGTCCTGCGGCAGCAGGCCGCGCTCCCACTTGGAGCCTTTGTAGGTGGAGTAGCTGCCGCGCTCGGCGGCGAGGTCGGAGGAAGCCTCGTAAGCGAAGTAAGCGATGGCTTCCATGAACTCGTCGTTAAACTCCACGGCTTCGTCGGACGCGAAGGCCATGCCTTTGAGGTAAAGCGCGTTGGCGAGGCCCATCACACCGAGGCCGACGGGACGGTGGCGGAGGTTGGAGCGCTTGGCGGCTTCTGTCGGGTAGAAGTTGATATCGATGACGTTGTCGAGGGCGCGAACGGCGATGCGGATGGTCTCGCGGAGTTTTTCGCGATCGAGGGTGCCATCGTCACGCAGGTGTGAATCGAGGATGACGGAGCCGAGATTGCAGACGGCCGTTTCGTCGTTCGAGGTGTTCAGCGTGATCTCCGTGCACAGGTTGGAGCTGTGGATGACGCCGCAGTGGTCCTGCGGGGAGCGAAGGTTGCAAGGATCCTTGAACGTGATCCAAGGGTGGCCGGTCTCGAAGAGCATCGAGAGCATTTTCTTCCAGAGCTCAATGGCCGCGACTTTGTGGCTCTGAATTTTGCCCTGTTCGGCGAGCTTTTCGTAGTGCGTGTAACGCTCTTCGAACTTCTTGCCGTAGGTTTCGTGGAGGTCGGGCACTTCGTTGGAGCGGAAGAGCGTCCAGTTTTCGCGAGCTTCCATGCGCTTCATGAACAGGTCGGGAATCCAGTTGGCCGTGTTCATGTCGTGGGTGCGACGGCGATCGTCACCGGTGTTGCGGCGAAGTTCGAGGAATTCGAAGATGTCGTTGTGCCAGGTTTCGAGGTAGGCGCAGCCAGAGCCCTTGCGTTTGCCGCCTTGGTTGACGGCAACCAGTTGATCGTTGTGGAGCTTCAGGAAGGGAATGACACCTTGCGACTCGCCGTTGGTGCCGGCGATGTGCGCACCAGTGCCACGAACAGGCGTCCACGAGCCGCCGAGACCGCCAGCCCACTTGGAAAGGTAGGCGTTATCAGCGATACCACGCTGGAAGATGCCCTCGATGGAATCGTCCACATAGTAGAGGTAGCAGGAGGAGAGCTGGCTGTGCAGGGTGCCAGAGTTGAAAAGCGTCGGGGTGGAAGAGCAGAAACGGCGGTTCTTATAGAGCGAGTAGAGCTGCGCAGCCCAGCCTTCGCGGTCTTGCTTCTCGTCAATAAAGAGGCCCATGGCGACGCGCATCCAGAAGAACTGTGGCGTCTCAAGCCGGCGGGAGCGCTTGCCGGTCTTGTCCACGATGAGGTAGCGATCGTAGAGGGTTTGGATGCCGAGGAAGTCGAACTCGAGGTCGGCTGAAGGATCGAGGCTGGCCGCGAGGCGAGCGAGGTCGTATTCTTTGAGACGTGGCATCAGGCGCTTGATGGCGATGCCGCGCTCAATATAGCTGATAAACGCTTCTTGGTGAAAACGCTTCAGGGCGCCGACGCCGTCGCGGACGATGTCCCAACCGAGCACTTCTTCATAAATGTAGGTGAGTTGGATGCGTCCGGCGAATTTGGCGAAACCTGCATCCTTCTCGATCAGCGTCTTGGCGTTGAGAACGATGGTGTTGTTGAGGTCGCCTTGGGCGATGCTGTCGAAGGTGGAGCGTCGGAGCTCAGCGGAGATCTCGTCGACAGTGAGGGAGAGTTTGAGGCCAATGGCGGCAAACTCGATGCGGAGTTTCAGGTCTTCACCACCCCAGAGGTAGGTAGAGCCATCGGAACGCGTGACTACGATCATCGCGTTCTGGCCTTGTGCGTTGGTCTCGGGCGTGGGCGGCGCGATGATCTCACCCTCGTGGCGAGCAGCGGACTCTTGCATGCGGGCGGCGTGGCGAGCGGCGCGATAGAGAATGTAGTCTTCGGCGACTTTGTAGTGGCCGGCTTTCATGAGCTCTTCTTGCACCATGTCCTGCACTTCTTCGATGTGCACGAAAGCCTGTTGAGTGCCGGTAGCGCGAGCGGTGACTGCGCGGGCGATGGCGGTGGCGGGCGCAGAGTCCTGCCGGAGCGAGAGGAACGCTTTGCGGATAGCGATCTCGATCTTCGCTTCGTTCCAAGGCACGATTTGTTTGTTACGGCGGATGAGGCGCACGGCGACGGGTTGGTTTTCGCGGACGATAGCGAGCTTTTGGGCCCGTTTGTGCAGCAAGCTCTTGGCCACATCGTAGGCGTTGTTGTCTACGAGGGTCTTTTCGATGAGCACGTAGAGATCGTGCAACGAGACGCGCAAGGGGGCGCGAGAGAGGGCCTGCTTGCTGAGGTTGCTTGCGACTTCGCGGGTGACATCGGCGACGAAGCGCTGATTTTGTTCGTTGAAAATATCTTTCTCGCCGCGGGAGAGGAGAAGGTTGGCGAGGGATTTGCCGACGGTATCTGCGACCTCGGCGAGGTCGAAACGTTCGGCGCCATGCGGGCAAAGCACTTCGACTTCGGGCGCGGTGACGGACTCATCCCGGAGGACATCACGCCAGTTGTAGTTGGGTTTCTGCTCTTGTGGAGCGCCGGTGAATTTTTTGAGGGCGAGGTCGGTGTGAACGGAGGAAGGATTACTCATGGAGGGAACGGGCGGGCGGATGGTTGCGG
>JACCDO010393395.1_pt1 | contig 18698 bp, 16 predicted proteins | sample 7446101 | NCBI WGS metagenome assembly JACCDO01 (sample SAMN15323440, study PRJNA562643) | freshwater metagenome | isolation source: river surface water | place: USA:Blue River Watershed | collected 2017-08-16 | reverse complement strand
TTATTTTACATGTAATATAACAGTGCTACCGCGGTAGTGTGATGACTAACTAATAATGAGAACAAAAAGTGATACATATTATACAGATGGCACAAGAGCTATACAATAAACACACACTTCATCTACAGGTTGCTGTGCTCAGTGCACAGTAAGTAAATTTGGAAATTTTTCATTTATTATCTCAATAACTTTGTCGCTAAATACCTTATCATCATCATCAACATAAGAAATATTCAACTTAGTAAGATTGCGCAACGCAAATACCAAAGCCATCAATCCAATGTCTGTAATACCAGCCCCGTAAATATACAAAGTACCTACCGGACTAGAAACACATGACTTAGCAATAGCACAAGCAATACTATCATCAAATTTAGGATGACTTATGTTTAGGGATTTCAAGCTTGGCAGCTTAGTCATTACTGGAATTATCCCCTTTTCAGTGATGTTTCTACAATCACCTAAATTCAATGACTCTAACTGTAAACCGCTGCTACCTACTGCGTTTAGACCTCTATCCGTGATTTCACTATCGTAAATTACAAGTTGCTTTAGATTACTTAATCCCTTAACAATTATCATGAGTCCGATATCAGCTATGTAGCTAGAATGAATAGTGAGTGATGACAAAGAGTATTTCACCTCACCGCGAAAAACCTCGCTGCGTGCAAGTGGCGCAAACCCTGCGTCGGTTGCATCGCACTCACTTATATACAACTCTTGTAAATTAACGAGGTAAGTGAATATGGCATTCAATCCCTCGTCTGCACTGGTTATCATTTCATTTGAAAGAACTGATAATGATACCAACGTAGGCATCCCACAAGCTACATTTGCGATTCCCGAACCCGTGAAGACACCGCTGATAGATAATGTTTTTAAATTCTTCAAGTTCCCACTTGCGAGATATGCTGCACCTTCGTCAGTTACATTCATTGAAAACCCAATGATCAATTCTATTAGCTGCGATAGATTTCCGTTAGCGAGAGCCTTGAGAGTGAGGTCCGAACATATGCTGTAAGTATCTACACTCAATTTTTGTAGATTATGCAAATTACCCTCAGCGATTGCAACAAAACCATCATCCGTAAGATTGTCGCAAAAACTTATATCTAGTTCATACAAATTCTGCAGACATCCATTTGCTAAAAAACCCAACCCAGTAGAACTTATTCTAGAACTCGATATACTAAATTTATGTAACTTCGGTAACGAGCTACCTATTGCCTCTAATGCTTTGTCCGTTAATTCGAAACAGTCGGATAAATCCAGTGACTCCAAATTTTTAGCTCCCATACTTATAGCTAGCACACTTAAATCTGTCAAATTATTGCAGTAAGTTAAACCTAACTTTTTTAAATTACTATTTAACCAAAACGCAACAGCTGTTATACCTGCATCCGAAATATCATCGCAACATTTCAAGATCAAAGATGTGATATAATTGTTTGTATTGACAATGTCGAATAATCTTTTGTCGTCTAGATTTCTTTCTTCCCATGAAATGATGCGTATACCTCTTGCTGTGATCCATTTTTGTAATCCATTCTCAATCCTAGGAGTCCAAGTATCAAAACGATTATGAATATTGAGTTTCACTGATCTCAGTGCCTCCAAGAATAAATTTCTCATTTCATTCCTACTACTACAAAATGCTATATCTAACTTGCTCCAATCAGTTTCATCCAAGTATTTCTCAAGGATAGTCGCGAATAACCCAACTGGTAAGTTATGCAAATCACAGCTTATACAGCTACTAGCTATTGACATTATTGGTTATATGTTTATAACTTACCGAATTTACCGATGAGAATGGGAGGGTATGATGCCACGACCCTTAGCGGGTGCCGCAGGTGTGGATAGTGAAAGAGAAGAAGAAAATTAATAAAAAACTAGCTCAAATACACGAATAAAGTAGTGAGTTGAACCCCCGAAGCCCTACGCATCTTCGTCCTTATTTCTCTCATTAAATATTTTCATCAAATTATCTTGTTGGTCACGTGATACCTACATTAGTAAGTAAGTAAGTAAGTAAGTAAGTAAGAGTGAGTAGAGAGTATGATACCGGATTATGATGTTTATATTCCATACTAAATTCTGCTTTTCCTTGTGTACTTGATCTTAGATCCGTTGAGTATCCAAACATAGCAGCTAGTGGTACATCAGCTTGAATAGTTACTTGACTTCCATCGTCATTTAAATCAGTTGCCATGATCAATCCACCACGTTTGTTCAATGCACCAATAATATTTCCTTGAAATTCACCTACATAATGAAATAAACGAGTAAGTGAATGAGTAAGTAAGTAAGTAAGTAAGTAGGTAAGTGAGTGAGTAAGTAAGTATATCCTAACCTGGAGATGCAACTTCTAATGACATAATAGGTTCTAATATTTGTGGTTTCGCTGCTTTAACACCTTGTTTAATACCATATTGCATAGCTAATTGAAAAGAAATATCATTCGAATCAACAGCATGTGCTTGTCCATCAGTAATAACAACTTTCACACCAGATAATGGATATCCTGCTAATACACCTTTACTACATGCTGCTTTTGCACCTTTTTCACATGATGGTATAAATTCTGGTGGTATATTTGTTCCAATAACTCTATTTTCAAATTCAAATTCAATTCCTTTCTTCATTGTTTCATCATCTAATGGTTCAACATAACCAATAACACGAGCATATTGTCCTGCACCACCTGATTGTTTCTTATGTAAATAACTAAAATTTGCTTTCATACCAATTGTTTCTTTATAATTAACGGATGGATTACCAGTTATACATTCAACATTATATTCTCTTTTCATACGTTCAATATAAATATCTAAATGTAATTCACCCATACCACTCATTATAGTTTGTTTTGTTTTTTCATCAACGGATACTCTTAAAGTAGGATCTTCACGTGTAAATTTACCAATAGCTTTACTAAAATTATTAGTCATTGATGTTTCTTTAGGTTTCACTGCTAATGACATGACGGGATTAGGTACAAACATACTATTTAATGCATAATTTACTTGTCCATCAGTAAATGTATCCATACTTGAACATTCCACGCCAAAAACAGCAATCACATCACCTGCACCAACCGAATCAATATCAACCATTTCATTAGAATGCATACGTACTAATCTAGGTACTTTAATTTTTTTACCTGTTTTTGTATTTAAAACATTTGATCCTTTTTTTAATGTACCTTGATATATACGTATATATGTTAGTTGACCATAACGACTTTCTTCTAATTTAAATGCTAATGCAACTAATGGTGCATTAGGATCACATGATAATTTGACTTCTGCTTCATTTTTATCTAAATCTAATCCAATATTTTCAACTTCTTTTGGACTTGGTAAGTAATGATTTACACCATCAAGTAGTATTTGTACACCTTTATTTTTATATGCTGAACCCATAAATACTGGAACAAATTTTCTTAATATTGTTTGACGTCTTATTGCTTGAATAAGTTGATCAGCTGTTGGTTCAATTTCACTGATATATAAATCAGTTATTTCATCATCTACTTCTGCTAATCGTTCAATTAATTCTTTTCTTTTTTCATCACATAATTTCTTCATATTACCTAATGAATAAAAAAGAAAAAAGTTATGTGAGTATAAAAGGTATATGAATAAGTAGTACTGGAGGGTATGTCATACTTGGAACAGGTTCACGTCTAATTTCGTTACCCTTTTCACCATGAAAGGTTATTGCTTCTTGTTTAATAATATCAACAACACCTTCAAATGCTTCTTCTAATCCAATAGGAATTTGTACTGCAGCTGCTGGTAATTTTAATTCATTTCTTATACCATCAATAGCCTAAGTTACAGTTGAGTAATAATGAGTTAGTAATGAATGAATAAGTGAATGAATAAGTGAGTACCTTCCAGGGATTTGCACCCATACGATCTAATTTGTTAATAAATGCAATACGAGGTACTTTATATCGTTTCATTTGTCTATCAACAGTTAATGTTTGACTTTGAACACCAGATACACCACATAATACTAATATTGCACCATCAAGTACTCTATTTTAAATAAGTGCATAAATAATAAATGAAAATGAATTCATAAGAAGAAAATTACCTTAATGCTCTCTCTACTTCGATAGTAAAATCAACATGACCAGGTGTATCAATAATATTAATATGATTTTCACCCCATTGACAATATGTTGCCGCAGATTGAATAGTAATACCTAATAGCAAATAAAAAGTTACATAAAAGTATAGACAAATTAATAAATGTAATATGATAACCTTTTTCTCTTTCTAAATCCATGGAGTCCATTTTTGCACCGACACCATCTTTACCACGAACATCATGAATTTCCTTAATTCTTCCAGTATAGTATAGTATACGCTCCGTTAAAGTTGTTTTACCACTAGTTGTTAATAAGTGTATCAGCAAAAGCAAAAAGAATGAAAGTTATTATTTACCTGTCAATATGTGCGGATATACCGATATTTCTTGTCTTACTCATATCATGACTCACACTAGACAAGCAGCGGAAATTAGTCTTCAGGGATGGCCTAACACGGCAATTGGACAATAACAATCGATATATTTGACTCATTTTTGCATTTATTGTAGTTTTCTTCGAATGCCACTCTTTTCTTCGCCGAAGTGATCGCGACAGCGGGTCCACCGGAACCTTGAATTAACGGAATATAACAACAAAGTAAGTTATTAGGTATTACCATAATGTTAAAAACGTAAAAACATACAATCTCTTCTATTGTGTGCATATATTACAGGTTGTAAACAAGAAAGATATAAATGAGTTCTGTCCTTGGATCGCATAAATACTACCTTATTTTCTTTGCTATATAATACATAATGTCGAACTATAGAATACCTACTATTCTTCTTCTTCTTTTAATGGTCCAAGCTGATCCATTCTAGCAGTAGGAACTAGCAGTGAATCTCGATAGATATCCAAAAATAACGATAAAAAGGATATAAAAGAGATGACGTCCATTTCAACTATTAATGGATTGTACTTCTTGTAAGTGAATTCTACCCTTTGTCATGATTAAACTCGCATTTATTTACCTGCTCTATATTTCGCAACTTCTCCGTTTCTACTAATTATTGCGAACTGAAACTTACTGAGGATTTCATCACAAACGTCTCTTATACACTGACATTCGTATCAGAAACAACATATCGCTTCTATCAACGATATATTGTATATTATTCCTTACCTTTCTATTTACTCATTTATAATGCTACTTCTTTAGGTTAGTTCTTGCGCCAATGATGGCATGGGTTTTAGTGTTTTTAAAACAATATAATGAGTTGAATTCAAGTGTATTGAGGCTACAAGTTCTTTCTACACGTTGTGCATTATGTATCGTTCTTTCTCACTCACTTATAGCTACTTAATTATTTCATTCACTTCGGTATCTTACTTATTTGTTCATTTATTTTATAGGTCTTCCTGTTTATTCTTTCCTCATGTATATATCATTTGTTGTTCCATCAGCCTTTAATGGTCTTGAGATTCCTATATCTATTGCAGAAGGTTATTTCTTTTGTTGTTTTTTCGTATTACTTGTTGAAAATCTAGGTAATTCAATGAATACTTACTTAGTTACTACCTTTCTTTTTCATTCACTTATGTATACCTCTCTTCTTTTATTTAAAAAGGTGGTCCAAAAACAACTATTAAAGTAATGAGTTCAGCTAATCGTGATATATACTGCAGTTGTTGCTGTCCTACTTCATATATTATGTTCTACAAAAGAGTAAAATCAGCATTAATAGGTCAATAGAATCATTTACTCGGTACTTACATACACACTTACTCAATTACTTGTTGTTTAGGATTTTTATTTACAAGAACGGGAGTTGTTGTCTTACAGACTATAACTGGGTATATTGATGGAAGATTAGCCACGAACTTAACTGTTGTATTAGCACTGATATCTTTCTGCTTTGTAGTACGAGGATTCGGTTCTTTGGTTGTTTTCTATGAGAATATATATAGTTATTCAACAAATATATCTGGGTTTTACAAGTTATTGATACTTAAAATGTCTGTTGGTATAATTGTTTTGCAAGGAATAATTGTAGAAATATTAGTTGCATTTGACATGATTCATATGGATGAAGCTCATGGTTACACTGAAGCCGAAATGATCCAACGGCTCTATTGTTTCATTGTATTAATTGAGTAAGTGTCACTACCTTCTCACTATCTTATGCACTTACTAACTAGTTCATACTATTTTTAGGTACGTTGTATTATCATTTATTATGTATTATGCATTTTCAAGAAATATTAAAGTCAACGAATCAGTGAGTAACTCATTGAAAGATCACAGTGAAGTTGAAGCACATCATAAAGGTACTAATTATGTTGGTAATAGTGCACTTAGTATATCAGTAGGACAATTTTTATCACTTATATTTAGTTTTACTGATTTAAAACCAACTTTAACGAAAGAAGTAGAAGAATTAAATCAATCCCTTATTAGTAACGCATATTAGGAACTAGATACTTGTATGTGTTTATTCTTCTTATTTGTAATTTATAACCGGTTTAGGAAGAAGATATCAGTATGATTATAACGACTGTAAGTAAAGTAAAGTTAACATATGTTCACAACTTAGCTTTGTATTTGCATCGATGTATTACTTGCACTTATTTCATCCTCCAAATAGCAATTACTTCATAATTCCTATCTTGTATGACCTTCATCAAATAATAACACGTCTTACAATCAAAGAAAACAAACATTTGAAAAAAGTCACACGAATTAATGCAATAGATAAAAGGAGTAATGTTATATGTTGTTTTCGTAGTACTCTTACTTGCAATACCTTGCATGTCACTTCATATTGTGAACAATAATCTCGGTAGAACCTGCAAGAACTGTAAGAAAACATATGTAAAAGGAGATGACTCAGTTTGCAGTTTTCATCCAGGTTTATATACTGGTAGATTAAATAGAATAAACGATGTTGATACTTCTGACTTGGAATTCTTTTGGTCTTGTTGTGGTAATTATGATCTGAATTCGTCTGGTTGTATTAACAATAAACACCATGTGTCATATGATGACGATGGTGATGACAATAGATATTCTGTTTTAACTGGAAAACCTATGAAATATAAGTAATTATGAATGCTATTGATATTTTATATTCCCAATTATTCAAATAATAAAATGCCTATGCAAATATTTAAAACAACTCGTAGGTTAAGAGTTTTATACCTCGAGTAAAATATTTCAGTAAGGTAATACCCATTTCGGATATTGATAAGTAAATTGTAACTGTATGTGTTCCAATAGTATTGGATTGAATAGTATTGGAAGTAATGAAAAAAAAAAATAAGTGACTAATCAGATATAATGTGTGACGTATGCATTATAATTTTCAGAGCATTCTTGGAACATGTTCTTTACTTTTGAACAAAAATGTTTTCATGTACATACTTATTCAGTGATACTAATAGAGCATAAAAGGTGGTAGAAAGTGGGCTGTAAGCATGCTCTGAAAATTACAATGCATAGACATCTACAACGCATTCGTACTTCCTTGTAGTATTACTTTATGCTAGTTGTTGTGCTCTAATTGAATTACAGAATTAGTGTTATCTGTTTGCTAACTTAATTTAATTATAACTAACCACATTTTTCTCTTCCATCAGATTCTGTTGCCATAAGACCTTATTCATTTTTTTAAATATCCGGTTTTTTATTGAAAATTTTCAATGAAAAAGAAAAAGAAATTTAATCAGAGAGAACATCTTGTAATGATGTTGCTATAAGTTGGAGTGAATAGAAAGCACTGTCGCTCACGAGATTGAATATTTACTTAAGATTTTAATGAACAAGTAATAAGCAGAAGAAATATGACAGAAGTGCGCAAGAAAACTGAAAAAACTGCATATAGTCAATTAAATGTTGGTGATGTTAGTTACTGGGATGTGCGCTATACAGCAGAAAAGAATAAATGGTTAAAATTTGAATTATTTGATTGGTATGTTCCTTACTCTGATATTCATGAATTCGTTGAAACATTAGTTATATATCATAAGAAAAAACAGAAAATATTAGTTCTTGGTGTTGGTCGAAGTGATATAATAGAAACATTGTATAAGTATGGTTATCGTGACATTATTGCAGTTGATATATCACCTACCATTATTCATGTAATGTCAGAACAGTACAAAGATTATTCTGGTGTTGAATTTATGGTGATGGATTTGTTAGAAATGAACTCTTTACCACCTAATTTCTTTACTTTAATTATTGATAAAGGATGTCTAGATGCAGTATTTTGTCGGGCAGATTTTACTACTACAATCCCATTAGCATTAAGTAATATTTATAGATTATTGCGTGATGATGAAGGTCAATACATAAGTATTTCACAAGCAGCACCTATTTGTCGAATACCATATTTTCGAAAGGTTTCTGGTTGGTCATTAGATTCTGTCCCATTATTGGATGGTGAATTTTTACATGCTCATATAGCTGTTAAAACAGACAGATTAGATTTATTACAAAGACAAATTGAAGGTGGTGAAGAAGTTAAACTTAGTGTATCAACAAATGTGACTGATGTTTTAAATCAATCAAAAAATAAATTTTCGAATACACGTAAAGCAGGTCAAGGAGGTAATCTCTCTGTAACCGCTTCAGCTGACGTATTAATGGAAATGGTTGCAGAAATTAGGGGAAAAGAATAAAATGATCATTATAATTTCGTATTGACAATTAAAAATGATTTTATATATGACAACAGTGTAAAAAGAAAGATTTATATGGTAATGTATTTTTATATAATGTGTATACAAATTTGAACCCGAATTATAACTACAAACTAATGATGATGCGAATCACGTATCGCATTAGACTCTATTTGTTTCTTAATTTTTAATAATTCTTTTTCTTTTGCTTTTATTCCTTGATCTCTTCTATCCATTTGAAATGTAAATTCATCAATTTGAACACGGCGATTCTGTTGATAAAAGAAAGTATAAAATTAGAAAACGTTAATAATTGGTTTGTAAAGAGATAATGATGATGCCAGAAAATAGAAATGAAAGTATACTTCATATTGTATAATAATTCCCAATGAATAATTATAAATGAATGAATATAAAGGTTATAGGAAGAAACATTAACATAATAGCAATGAAAAGTAAAAAGGAAAAAGTAATGAAGTCATGAGCCACAAAAGAAAACTTACTCTGCCATATGCGACTCTTTCGACAAACGACAAGCCCAACCCTGTAAGGGTAAAGGCGCCGGCAATCACCATAAATCCAGGCACTGATTGCCAAGGCATTTTCTCGTTTTCTTCTTTTGTTTTGGGAGTGCCTTGTTGTTAGGCCGGTTTTTAACCAACCCTGACTCAATTTTCAGTTTTACTTTTTTAGCTATTGGAGAATAAATATTTATACATAAGTCATTATTTATACTAAAATATTTGATTTTTTATTATTATAGATATATAAACCCAGTTTTCATCCAACTTTACCGTTTTTTTGTAATCAAAATTTAATCCCAGTATGACATAAATTTGTTAACAACCAGAATTGAATACACAATGGTCAATGAAATTTATACGCTTAAAACTTTTCCTGGATCTTCCAATCATAATCATTGGACGCATGCGGCCGTAGTGCCAAGTGAAATTACGCAATTTGAGCGGAAAATTCGTACAACCACCATCATGGCATCGTTATCTGTGATTGTACAGTTTATCCGTAACTTTTTATGCGTATGCAAGTCTCTCCTGCCTTCATCGTATAACTCTGTGTTACTAATCACCATGATTAGCACGTCAATACCTTTCCTTCAGGGAGTCACGGTGCTTGAAGCGTTGATAGGATTAACTCAACTAGCTGCCGTTTACTTCAATATAGCTAGTGGTATGCGTAATCTTTATAATAGTTTTACCAAAAGAAAGCAATGTAAGCATTTCTTGCATGAAATAGACCAAATAACTCTTACAAATAGTCATCAAAACAAACTACAACCAGAAACAGTTTATATAACACGAAATGTAATTGAAAACGAGTTTTTTTCTTCTTTTTGGTGTGGTATTATTGTTGGCATTTGGGAAGTTATATTTGGTGTAAGTTTCTTCTTTTTATTCATGAATAGTTATCATTTACATACTGCTACATGGCCTAAACCAGTAATTGATGCATTAATATTCATGGAAATTGGATTGTTATATATATTAGGAATAATGACTACTAGTATAGTAAATAAATATCAAAAAAGTAAATTTATAAGAAATTTAATTGACGAATTAAAATTATTTAATAGCAGGAGTAAGATGAGTATTCGCAACTATGTTACTTCATCTAGGTAAACCTACATATACATGCATTTACTCTCTATGTTTTACTTATTCACTTGTTAACTATAGTCATAACAATAGTGCATACTTAAGGTATGTTTATATGACGTTGGAAGAGTTCTATTCTTCTGATAACTATTTGAATCCATCGAATATTTTAGCCAACATAACCGATGATGAGATTACTCAGACTTCGGTCATCAATGAATATTTGATTACTTTACAGAGTAATATTAGTAAAAATCAAATGGACACCGCGTCAATAAAACGATTAATACGAACATTGGAAACACAAGAAATGGATTGTGGCGTTGTGCTGGACTGTGTCTACTTACTATTGAATGCAGTGGCTGGTTACGGCTATTTACTGGGAATATTCGCTTTTTACTTACCTAATAATTCTATTTGTCGGATGTTTATGTTTGGTTTAAGTGATGCTGATGGTGACTGGTGGGGAAATCTGGCGGGGGATGCTGCGTGGACAATAGAGCCGTTACTCATTATATTGATGGAGGAATATACAAGAAGGCAAATAATTAAATCTAAAATTGATTAATTTTTTCATATGCATACTATATGAACTGGGCAAGGTATACTATTTCTTGTTGGTTATTTCTTGTGAACAAGAGATGAGTAGCAACACATAGTTATTGGCAATATCAACTTTATACATTTATCCTGATTGTACAAATTTTTATTATTCACTTATTTACTGATTCTACAAAGCTCTTTCACTTCTCTAATTTAGAATCTCTAGCTATGTGATTGTACACTGGAAACTTTCCCATCCATAGTAGTAATGCTTGATAATATATTCGAAAAATAATAATTAAAAAGTTAAAAAATATATATTTTGGTGTTTGCACTGCCATTAATTTCATGTTTGCCGACAATACAAGTGAATCATCTTTATCAAACAAAGATATATCCCAATATAATGTAGTGGGATTAAATGTATCACCCTTATTAATATTTGTATTAAACAAGTAATATTGATTTCTCGGTGGGTTAAACGGACTGACATGCAATTGCTTCCATACTTTGATGCTATTATTGACAGGTACTTCATATAATATTTCTTCTCCCCATGGTGTGTTACTAACGTTTGCAATAATAGTTAAAATCTTATCATCCCTCACAAAATACCATAGACTTATTGGGTTGAATCGATAACCAAGTATTCCCGGTTCAGTAAGCCAGTAAATGTCACAAGTCGTATACTCATCACGAATTTTCATATCTGATCTCTTTAGCTCATCAACTAGATTGTCAAAATATCTATTCTTTGGATTCTTATACATCATCATTTCATAATTATATTTAAAAAGAAATTTTCGTGGAATTCGTCGATGATGAACCACGTGACCAGAGTGATACGAAGAAATCATTTTTAAATTGATAAGGAATAACTTTATGCTTCTTATGCTTTTGCTTATTATGCTATCGATCGCCAACTCATCGGTTCCGATTCAATCGAGGCTCGTGCTACGTGCAAAGCATTAACATCCTGTTTTGATTCGAATAAATGAGTGTGTGGAAGAGCGATTGAGTGTCCCAGAAGCGAAGACATAAGTGGATGGCGGAGAGGTAATCAATTTTATTATTAACTGTATTATTTGTATCAAAAATTTTTAGTTTCCACGTACCTCGAATATCTTCATTCAACCTATTTCTTTCTATACTTTCACATCAGCTTCATATATAACAGTCGCCATCATCATACTACATCAAACTATTCTTCATATTCCAATTTTTGGGTCGAACAAAGGTCAGAATATATAGGCCTAAAATATTTCTCTGAAATCCTGCTTCACAATAACACATGTAAAGATTCCACAGCCTAACGAATTCATCGTCGAAGCCAAGTGATACCACTCTTGGCAACGCATCATTAAATCGGTATCGCCATTGACGCAAAGTTTCTGCATAACTTAAATTATAATTGGTACAATTCTCCAAGTGTAACGAACTTGATGTTGTTGCGGCGTTCAATAATGCACTGATTGAAGGGCATAAACCACCTGGGAATATAACGGTATTGATGAAATCAGCTTGGTTTACATAGGAGGCATAGCGAGAGTCTGGCATAGTAATAGCTTGCATGACTAAAATTCCATCATCAACAAGTAAATCATCAATACATTGAAAGAAATTTGGATAATATTTATGTCCAACTGCTTCAATCATTTCGCACGACACAATTCGGTCAAATTGGACCTTTGATTGCTTCGTAAACGTGCGATAATCAATCAATTCAAATGTTATTAAATGATCTAATTTTAATTCCTTTACCTTACCTTCAGCATATTTTAACTGTTCTTTTGACAGGGTTATACCATGCACCTTACAGCCGTATAGTGATGCAGCACGTATAGAAATCCCACCCCAACCAAATCCCATATCTAATAATCTGGTAGATGAATCAATAGGTAATAATCTAGATAATAAAGCATCAATTTTTCTTGTTTGAGACTCTTCTAATGTACCAGCAAAATAAACGTCTTTCGAGGTTAAATAGTCCGGTCGCCTGGTTAAATCGTGATTAGTCGTGCTGTTTAGTTTCTCGAATATACCACAGCTATACATATAATGCTTGGTATCTAAGAAAGTATGAAACAAATCGTTTGATAAGTCATAATGTGCATGAATATGCTTACGTGAGTTGGCAACAGAATTATCAAGAGTGAATGAGTATATTAACCCGTTGATAAGTCCGCCAATCCATGCTGTTGGTATGTTAATAAGTGACAATGATGTTGACTTGGTATAATTCTTTTTGTTGCTTTGATAAGTATTATCAAGTAACAATAAGAGTAACTTAGTTATCCCATCATAGTTACTACTAGTCTCTGCAACTGTCCACTCACCAGCAACATATGACAGACATAAGCCTAGTTCATACTCAAACACAACGCGAGAAAAGAAACGGTAACTATAAATAATAATGGTTACTTCATCTGTTTCATGACGTTTTTTACCACGAAATGATCGTTTGGTTCCATCTGGAAGTATAAAGTGTAACACCCCGGTGTGGATCCCTCTTGTTAAAAAGAAGAAGAAGAACTGTTGACTCAATATTTCCATGAAACGGTTGAAGTAGCTGCCAATACTAAAGGAACTTGCTACTTTCATCATTGTTTTTTGAAAATTTGAGGCAGGTATCATGTTACCAATACCATTTTGTTGTATCCATTTGGCGTGGTTAGCATTGCTACCCATTGTGATTGCCACTTCTAAACCAGAGCGAATGCCATCTTCATGAAAACCATAACCTAAGTACGCACCTGCGAAGTAAGTGTTATTCTTACCCTGTAAACTAGGCATCATTCTTTGCCCTTCAACGGCTGATACAGAGTATTGAGGATGAGCATAAACTATCTTGCAATATGTTTTCTCGCTTGCTGGCAGTGTAGTTGGGTTCAATGATACAAGTATCTCTTTGTCATGCTCGATTGATTGTAATTTGTTGATCCAATAGGTGACGAATACAGCGTTATCATCATTCTTATTGGATGCACCAAGATAATTCCAACTAGTCCAAGCAGCTCTTGCTTTAGGCATTAAATTGATATCAGAATGCACATAAACATCATTACTACTGTATTCGAATGAACCGAGGACCTTGCGCTCTTCATCGGTTGCATTATTACCCAGTATAGCTAGCGCCTCATCAGGATGACATGCAAATACTACTTGATCGTACACATACTCGTTCTTTTTATCGTCGATTAATGTGACTTGATTGTTTTCACGTCGAAGACTGACTATTTTAGTGCTTAACTTTACTCTTTCACCAAGTATATCGCGAATTTTAGTAACATATTCCTTGATTGATTGATTGAGTGAGTGTATGAGTGAGTAAGTAAGTCAGTGTATAAGTGAGTGAATGAGCGAGTACCTCTGATCTGTTCTTTGGGGTCATCCACTTGATGTTATCTGATGTTTGCAATAATAAATGATTATTTAAAAACATCAAGAGATACATAATGGGAAAATTTAAAATTCCTTGAGAACTAGATGACCAGATTGCCGCTGTCATTGGTATTAAGTAATACTTGAATAGTAAGCAAGTGCGTGGGTGAGTGAGTCATCTTGGTATAAATAAGTAAAGAAATACCTTGGAAAATGCATCAGAAAACTTGTATTTTTTAAGGAAATCTCCGGTAGTCATGTGTTTATCAATATGATGACTAGGTAATTTAAGTAATTCAAGTGCTTTTTTGTTGAATCGCACTATATCGCCCATCATTAATAGGAAAGATGGGTTGATAATATTAGATGGTGTAGCGAGTAGACCGCTAACACTGTCAGCACACCATTCGAATGAGCCATTATCCATTGATACTGAAAATCCCATTTCAGTTGGAATTCCTTCAACATTTAACTCCTCAAATAATCCTATCAAATTAAGTATTTTGAGCATAAAAGTAAGTAGTAAATTTAGATGAATGCAAATACCTAGTAGATTTGGGTAATTAATTTTATTGTAAACCATGAAACCTGTATCTATTAATTTTCCATCAACCATGATACTATTTGCATGACCACCTAATTTATCATTCTTTTCAAATAAATGAACTGTAGCTAACTTCTCTTTCGACAATTGATAAGCACAACTAAATTTGTGAGTAAATAAATGATGTAGTGACGAAGTAGTTTGTAATGAGTAAGTCAAGCAGTCAGTTTCATAGGTAATAATTCAGTTATTATGTTTTTAAAATAGCTTGTTAGTGAAAATTGAGCTATATACTAATCAGATGAGTGAGATGGCGAGTGACAGATGTACTACCTTAAACCAGCGCATCCTGATCCAACAACAGCAACCTTTTTCTTGAATCCGTCTCTATTTAAGTCAAATTTACTGACAGAAACGGAGTACACAGAGTTATGTGATGCTTCTTCCATTTATGGAGGTTTGGAAATGCGAAAATCGCGTGAAGCTATGCTTTTTACAGACGTATGAATCTTTAGCATCTTTCGTAATATGACTGACATCAGAGAGTCTCAAGTTCCGGTACTATGGATTCATTCGATTTTGTTTAGAATTTGACTGTAATATAATCTTGTTTCTCATCTCAATCACTTGCTTATATGCTGCTTCATCTTTGAACTATTAGAGATTGCAAAATACTCCATAACTAGAGTGTACAGATTCCAAGCGATATGACACAGTAACGACTCTAAGTACTGATTAACAGTGCTCCTTACATCGAAACATTTTAGCTTCTTCTATAATTTGTTTTATTAATTATGTATTAAAATACATAGGATAATCCTAGTAGGATTGATGTCGGTCTGTCGGATAAAAAATTACAAAAAAAGCTAATAAAATAGTGGGACAAGGTGTGAGTATGTCTGCCAAGAGTCAAATTGTGTGTAATAGTATATAGGTCATTTTTAAGGTGTGTGCATATCAGCCAAGAATCAAATCAATACTGATTATTTTATATAATATATTCTATAAATAATGGAGCCAATATCGGCAATAGATTCGGTAAAAGTTGCAGTAAGGATTCGTCCTTCTTTCGAAGTTGCTACGCCCTGTGTTTCTCAGCATCAATCATCAAACCATTTGGTTGATAAAGACGGCAATATAACACATTTTGATTATGTTTATAGTCAAAATTCTACACAAGATCAGGTGTATGAACCAGTGAAGCCTCTAGTAGAAGCATCCTTGGAGGGATATAATTCTTCTATCTTAACCTATGGACAGACCAGTTCTGGTAAGACTTACACAATTTACGGTGATAATACAGAGCAAGGAAAAGGAATACTTCCTCGAGTTGCTGATGAATTGTTTCATATGATATCAACAAAGGAAGCTGAGAATCCATTAGTTATGTACCGTGTTTCAGTACAATTCTTAGAGATATATGGTGATGACATCAATGATTTATTATCTAATGATTACAATAATGTAAAAATAATAATAAGAGAAACATCACAAGGTGAAGTTATAGTATCAGGAGCAAAAGAAGAAATAGTTTGTTCAGCTGAACAAGTTGTACTTGCACTGACTACAGGATCAATACGAAGACATACTAGTAGCACTAAATTGAACCAAACATCGTCACGATCACATGCTATCTTCACCATAATTATTAAGAAATTTACGTATCATAATGGGGATCTTCACAGTGGTGATATGACTGATCCTCACGGTGATAATCCTATATCCGACTCAATACAAGCTGATGTTATTACATCAAAATTTCAATTTGCTGATTTAGCAGGATCGGAGAGATTAAAACGTACTCAATCAATAGGAAAACAAGCACAGGAAGGAATAGATATTAATAAAGGGTTATTAGCGTTAGGTAATGTGATCAGTGCATTAGGTGATGAGCACAACAAGAAGGGAAAAGTACATGTACCTTATCGGGACTCGAAATTAACCAGAATATTGCAAGAATCACTTGGTGGTAATAGCAAAACCCTCATGATTTGTTGTGTAAGCAGCATGAAGGATGACTATCAAGAGACTATAAATGTATTGAAGTATGCGCAAAGAGTTAAGAATATTAAAAATGCGCCGATTATTAATCGTGATCCGATATTAGTTTTTATTGACGAGCTTAAGATGTTGCTAGCAAGGGTTTCTACTGAATTATTGCTGCGTAAAAGAAATGTTGGATGTGATATCGCTTCATCATGTACAATTCAACAGTTAGAAACACTTGCTGTTGCATTTGTGAATAAAGAAGAAGAAAATCATGCAATTCAACAGTCAACTAACCAACAGTTAGAACAAATATACCAGGAGACAAGTGTGCTGCCGCTACCTGTTCTACTCGCGCCAGTTGAACATAATAAAATAGCTATCGCAGAAAGTGTGTATACCAAAGCTGCAGCTAAGAATAAAGTAATTGCCACTGACTCAACGACGACGGTAGCTACCTTAAGTGGTGATACAGTTGTTGAATCCGCTACAATAACAGACTTGCAGCAGACAATTGCTAGTTTAAAATCCGATCTTAAGACTCAAGGTGATAACTATGCCAAGACGCTGAAGGAAAAAGACAGGTTACGTGATGCATTGCAAAGTAAATTTGAAGAAATTGAACAATTTGAGAGTTGTATTCAGTCTCTGGAGGAGGAGGTATCGGTATTGAAGGAGACAAATGTCGTGCTAGAGCAAGACAAACATAGAGTAGAGATACATGCTCATAGTATAGAGAGTAATAATAATGAACTGAACCAAAAGCTGTTAGAGTTACAGCAAGTAGTACAGGAGCTAGAGACAAGCTTACAGGCATCAGATGCAGATCTTGTTGGTGTTCAAACCATTCTTGCATCCACAATGAATACGTTAGAGTCATCGAAACAAGAAGTTATATCAATGAAAACCACAATGAGTACATTAGATCAGCAGAAAACAACCGTGTTTCGAACAGTAGAATGTCTCCATCAGCATGTTGAAGCAATGACAAGCGCCATCAATACTTTGACTGATAAGAACGTCGCATCTGAAGCCGATATATGCAAGAAAGACCAAGAATTGCTATCACTTAAAGATAGTCTAAATACGCTCGAGGAAGAAAAGGTCTTGCTGATGGACAAACTAGAGAGTAGTAATCAAGAGCTGGAAAGTGTCAAGTCTTCACTCAGTTCACTTGAGAAAGACATGTCCTCTGCTTCTGTGCTTACTTCCGCATTTGAGACTACTAACTTGGAGCTAGTAGCGTTGAAGTCAACACTTGCTACACTTGAGCGAGAGAAGGATGCAATACAAGCTGAGTTGGAGGAATCCAAAGTAAATGCAAATGAAACGGCGCAATTACTTAATCAATTGCAGCAGCTGCGCAATACTCTAGAGGCTGATTTGGATGCGAAGAAAGTGGAGCTTGATAATGCCCAGCGTACTATAAGTAGAATAGAGCAAGACAAGATAACATCGTCTAGTGCGTTAGAGAGTACTAATAATGAAGTAGTATTGCTGCGTGAGACTGTCGATAAACTAGAGCAAGAGAAAGCATCGTTGTCTGGTCTATTAGAGAATACCAACAAAGAGCTTTTATTATCACGATCGAGTGTTATCCAGCTTGAGCACGAGAAGGTAGCATTTAGTACTATCGCAGAGAGCACCAATAGTGAGCTAGCGTCTTTACGAGAAACCATAAGCAAGCTTGAGCAGGAGAAAGAGGTATCGGCTTCTGTAGCAGAGAGCACCAATAGTGAGTTAGCATCGTTGCGAGAAACTATTAGCAAGCTTGAGCAGGAGAAAGAGGTATCGTCTACTGCAGCAGAGAGTACCAATAGTGAGTTAGCGTCGTTACGAGAAACCATAAGCAAGCTTGAGAAAGAGAAGGTGGCATTGAGTACTATCGCAGAGAGCACCAATAGTGAGT
>JACCDO010309454.1_pt1 | contig 18700 bp, 15 predicted proteins | sample 7446101 | NCBI WGS metagenome assembly JACCDO01 (sample SAMN15323440, study PRJNA562643) | freshwater metagenome | isolation source: river surface water | place: USA:Blue River Watershed | collected 2017-08-16 | reverse complement strand
CGATGCCGGCGGCAAGATCCGCACGGGCAATATCCTGCGCGGGCTGAAGGAAAGCGGGCAGTTTGACATCACGCTGCTGTCGCCCGCCACGCCGCAGCAGCAGCACGAATGGCAGGGCGAGCTGGGCCGGCGGTGCGAGCGCTTCGTCGGCTGGCAGCCCAGTCCGCCGAAGGCGCGCTGGCAACGGGCCCCGGATCTGCTGTCGCCGCTGCCCATCAACGTCGCGGCCGATCGCACGCCGGCGGCCATGGCCGCTGTCGAGCAGCTGCTGGCGGCGTCGTCTTTCGACGTCGTCGTCTTCGACTTCGTCCATGCCGCCGTGCTGCGCCCTGCCGGGCTCAAGGGGGCGACGGTCTGCTTCACGCACAACGTCGAGGCGGAGATCTTCGAGCGCCACGCCAGGACCGCGGCCAGCGCCCCGCTGCGTTGGCTGTGGGGCTCGCAGGCCGGCAAGATGCGCCGCTTCGAGCGCGAGGCGCTGGCGACTTTCACGCGCGTGGTGGCCGTGTCCGAGCGCGATGCGAAGCAGTTCGCGGCCGATGGCCTGACGACGGCACGCGCCATCCCCACCGGCGTGGACCTCGACTTCTTCAGCTGGCAGGCGCCCGCCGAGGGCACACCGGTCGTCGTGTTCACCGGCTCGATGGACTGGGAGGCCAATGTCGATGGCATTCGCTTCTACATCGATGAAGTCTGGCCGCGCGTGCGCGCCCAGGTGCCGCATGCGCAGCTGCGCGTGGTGGGCAAGAACCCGCCTCCGTCGCTGGTGCAGCGCCAGGTGCCCGGCATCAGCTTCACAGGGTTCGTGGATGACGTGCGCGACCATGCCCGTGATGCCCAGGCTTTCGTCATCCCGCTGAGAGTGGGGGGCGGCACGCGCATCAAGGCGTTCGAGGCGATGGCGATGGGCGTGCCCGTCGTGTCGACGAGCATCGGCATCGAAGGCCTGGACGTGGACCATGGCACGCATTTCCTGCGCGCCGACGGCGCCGACGAGCTGGCCAGCGCGACGCTGAAGTTGCTGGCCGACAGTGCGCTGCGGCTGAAGCTGTCGAGCGCGGCGCGCGGGCTCGTGGAAGACCGTTTCGGCCACCGCGTGGCGGCCGACGCGTTCGGCGCCATCCTGCGCGAAGCGGCGGAGGCCGCGGCGTGAAGCCCTTGAAGGTGCTGACGTTCTCGACGCTGTTCCCGAGCAGCGTCAAGCCCAGCCACGGCATCTTCGTCGAAACGCGGCTGCGCGAGTTGCTGAAAAGCGGCCGGGTGGAATCGCGCGTCATCGCGCCGGTGCCCTGGTTCCCGTCGCGGCACGAGCGCTGGGGCGACTACGCGAACTTCGCCGCCGTGCCGGCCCGTGAGCAGCGCAATGGCCTCGATGTGCGGCACCCGCGCTACCTGTTGCTGCCCAAGATCGGCATGACGTCGGCGCCGCTCATGCTGGCGCTGGGCGCGCGCGCGGCCGTGCAGCAGCTCATCGATGAGGGCTTCGACCCCGATGTCATCGATGCGCACTACTACTACCCCGACGGCGTCGCCGCCGCCTTGTTGGCCAAGTGGTTCGACAAGCCGCTGACCATCACGGCCCGCGGCACCGACCTGAACCTCATCCCGCAGTACGCGCTGCCCCGGCGGATGATCGAGTGGGCGGCGCGGCGCGCGGCCGGCTCCATCGGCGTGTGCGCGGCGCTGATGGACGTGTTGCGAGGCTGGGGGCATGAGCCGGCCAAGCTGCACACGCTGCGCAACGGCGTGGACCTGGAGCGCTTCAGGCCGCTGCCGCCCGCCGCGATGCGCGCGGAACTCGGCGTCGACGGCGATCCGCTGCTGTTGTCGGTGGGCCACCTGATCGAGCGCAAGGGCCACCACATCGCCATCGATGCGCTGGCCGAACTGCTGCCCGCACGGCCCGGCGCGCGGCTCGTCATCATCGGCGAAGGCGAGGAGCGCGCCGCATTGCTGGCGCGCGCAGCGCGGCTGGGTGTGGCCGACAAGGTCCGGCTGACCGGGGCGTTGGCGAACACCGAACTGCTCAAGTGGTACAGCGCGGCGGACGTGCTGCTGCTGTGCTCCAGCCGCGAAGGCTGGGCCAACGTGCTGCTGGAGTCCATGGCCTGCGGCACGCCGGTGGTGGCCACCGATATCTGGGGCACGCCCGAGGTGGTCGCCGCGCCGGCGGCCGGGCGGCTCGTTGCCGAGCGCAGCGGCGCGGCGTTCGCGGCGGGCATTCAGGCGCTGCTGTCGGCCGGCGTGGACCGTGCGGCGACGCGCCGGTATGCCGAAGGCTTCAGCTGGCAGGCGACCACGGAGGGGCAGCTGGCGCTGTTCCAGGCGGTCACGGGAGTGGCGACGCATGCGTGAGGTGCTGCTTCTCGCCATCATCGGCTGGATCGTGCTGCAGGCGTTTCGCCGCCCGTGGATCGGCATCCTGGGCTGGACCTGGATGAGCATCATGAACCCGCACCAGCTCACCTGGGCGCTGCGGAGCATGCCGTTCGCGGCGGCCATCGGCGGCGCGACGCTGGTGGGGCTGCTCATGACCAAGGACAGGCGCGACTATTCGCTGAACCGCGAGAACATCCTGCTGATGCTGTTCATGGTGTGGATGTGCATCACGCTGCCGTTCTCCATCCATTTCGCCGACAGCTACGAGCTGTGGAAACGCGTCATGAAGATCGACCTGATGATCCTCGTGGCGATGGTGTTGCTGCACAGCAAGCGGCACATGCTGCTGCTGGTCTGGACCCTGGTCATCTCGATTGGCTTCTTCGGTGTGAAGGGCGGCGCCTTCACGGTGGTGACCGGTGGTGGCTACCGGGTGTGGGGCCCCGAGAACACCTACATCGAAGGCAACAACGAGGTGGCGCTGGCCATCGTCATCGTGATCCCGCTGATGCGCTTCCTGCAGCTGCAGATGCAGGCCCGGTGGGCCAAGGCCACGATGAGTGTGTGCATGCTGCTGATGGCCATGGCGGCGCTGGGCAGCCATTCCCGCGGCGCCTTGCTGGCCATCGTGGCCATGGCCTTGGTGTTGTGGTGGCGTGGCAAGAACCGCTTGGTGGGGGCCATCGTCATGGTGGTGGTGGGCTGCACACTGCTTTCGCTGATGCCGCAGGAATGGTGGGAGCGGATGAGCACCATCAAGACCTATGACGCGGACGCCTCGGCGATGGGGCGCATCAACGCCTGGGTGATGGCGCTCAATCTGGCCAAGGCCAAGTTCTTCGGCGGCGGCTTCATGGTCTGGACGCCGGAGGTCTTTGCCATGTTCGCGCCGGACCCGCTGGATGTGCATGCCGCCCACAGCATCTACTTCATGGTGCTGGGTGAGCAGGGCTTCGTGGGCCTGTTCCTGTTCCTGATGCTGTTCACGATGGTGTGGTTCTCGGCCGGCGCGCTGCGCACGCAGGCGCGCGGCAAGCCCGAGACGCAGTGGCTGTCCGACCTGGGCAGCATGCTGCAGGTGAGCCTGGCCGGCTACGCGGTGGGGGGGGCCTTCCTCAGCCTGAGCTACTGGGACCTGCCCTACAACCTGCTGGTGCTCGCCGTGGTCGGGCGCCGCTGGCTGGCCCGCAAGGAATGGTTGCGCGAGAAGGACGAGCCCGTCATTTACTGGCCGGCGTTCCTGAAGAAGCGCTTCGAGAAGAAGAAGGTCGTGCCCCTGCCATGAAGCCCTTGTTCCAGCTGTTGTCTCCGGCGGGTGACCGGGCCCGCCTGACCGTGCTGATCTTTCACCGCGTGCTGCGCAGCCCCGACCCGCTGTTCCCCGACGAGGTGGACGCCGAGCGTTTCGATGAACTGCTGGGCTGGGTCAAGGCCTGGTTCAACGTGCTGCCGCTGGATGCCGCCATCGGGCGGCTGCGCGATGGCAGCCTGCCGGCGCGTGCGGCGGCGCTGAGCTTCGACGATGGCTATGCCGACAACCACGATGTCGCGCTGCCGCTGCTGCGCCGGCACGGGCTGCCGTGCAGCTTCTTCGTCGCCACGGGCTTTCTCGACGGTGGGCGCATGTGGAACGACACCCTCATCGAGGCGGTGCGGCGCAGCGCGCTGCCGGTGCTCGACCTGCGCGGCCTGGCCGATGGCCGTGGCGAGGATCTGGGCCAGCATGCGCTGGGCGACGACACCGCGCGCCGCGCCGCGCTGGGGCGCCTCATCGAACGCGTCAAATACCTGCCGCCCGAGCCCCGCGTGGCTTGCGTGGAGGCCATCGCGGCCCGCGCCGAGGTGAACCCGCCGGACGACCTGATGATGAGCAGCGCGCAGGTGCGTGCGCTGCGCGCGGCCGGCATGCAGATCGGCGCCCACACGGTCAGCCATCCCATCCTCGCGACGCTCGACCACCAGCGTGCGGGCGACGAGATCGGCCGCAGCCGCGACGTGCTTCAGGCCTTGCTGGGCGAGCAGGTGGGCTTGTTCGCCTACCCGAACGGCAAGCCGGGTACCGACTACCTGCCGGACGTGCACCCCGGCCTCGTGCGGGAGCTGGGCTTCGATGCCGCCGTTTCCACACGCTGGGCTGCGGCCCGCCGTGGCGACGACGTCTTCCAGATCCCGCGCTTCACGCCCTGGGATCGCGGGCGGTTGAAGTTCGGCCTGCGTCTGGCGCGGCAGCTGATGTCCTGACGACACGGCTGCGCGGCCCCGCCGATGGCGGCGCCGCTGGGGGAGCGCGCCACTGCGCCGACAATGCAGCCCGGATAGATCAACCCGGACGAACTGCATGGGCCAGCCCATTCCTTCCACCCCGCTGCGCAAGGTCCGCTTTGCGCTGGTCGGCTGCGGCCGCATCGCGCAGAACCATTTCGAGGCGCTGCGGCGCCATGGCGAGCGCGCGGAGCTCGTGGCCGTGGCCGATGTCGACGCGGCAGCCTTGAGCGCTGCCGTCGCCAGCACCGGTGCGCGTGGCTTCACGTCGCTGGCCGACATGCTGGCGGCCCGCGCCGAGCTGGGCATCGACTGTGTCGTGCTGACCACGCCGAGCGGCCTGCACCCCCGCCAGGCCATCGAGGCCGCCCGGGCCGGCCTGCACGTGATGACCGAGAAGCCCATGGCCACGCGCTGGCAGGACGGGCTGGCGATGGTCAAGGCCTGCGACGATGCCGGCGTGCGCCTGTTCGTCGTCAAGCAGAACCGCCGCAACTCGACGCTGCAGCTGCTCAAGCGGGCGGTGTCGGGGGGGCGTTTCGGGCGGCTCTACAACGTGGCGGTCAACGTGTTCTGGACCCGCCCGCAGGCCTACTACGACAGCGCCGACTGGCGTGGCACGTGGGAGTTCGACGGCGGCGCCTTCATGAACCAGGCCAGTCACTACATCGACCTGCTGGACTGGATCGTCGGCCCGGTCGAGAGCGTGATGGCCTACACCGGCACGCTGGCGCGCAACATCGAGGTCGAGGATGCCGGTGTGGCCGCGCTGAAGTGGCGCAACGGCGCCATGGGCACCGTCAACGTCAGCATGCTGACCTACCCGAAGAACCTGGAGGGCTCGATCACCTTGCTGGGTGAAAAGGGTTCGGTGCGCATCGGCGGCGTGGCCGTCAACGAGATCCAGCACTGGCAGTTCGACACGCCGCACGAGATGGACACGCAGATCGCCGACGCGAGCTACCAGACCACCTCGGTCTACGGGTTCGGTCACCCGCTCTACTACGACAACGTCATCAACACGCTGCGTGGCGAGGCCGAGGCCGAGACGGATGGCCGCGAAGGCCTGAAGTCGCTGGAGCTGCTGATCGCGATGTACATGAGCGCGCGCGACGGCAAGAGAGTCAACCTGCCGCTGAGTTACTGATGCCTCCACGTTCACTTCGTTCACGGGCCCCCGAGGGGGCGCTCGCGCCCTTGGGGCGGCCCGGCGGGCGCGACTGATGGCGACCACGATCCATCCCAGCGCCATCGTCGACGACGGCGCCCAGCTCGGCGACGGCTGCCGCGTCTGGCATTTCGTGCACATCAGCGCCGGCGCGCGCATCGGCGAGCGCTGCTCGTTCGGGCAGAACGTCTTCGTCGGCAACGACGTGCTCATCGGCAGCAACGTCAAGATCCAGAACAACGTCTCCGTCTACGACGCCGTGACGCTGGAGGACGATGTCTTCTGCGGCCCGAGCCTGGTGTTCACCAACGTCTACAACCCGCGCGCCGCCGTCGTCCGCAAGGACGAGTACCGGCGCACCCTCGTGAAGCAGGGTGCGACGCTGGGGGCCAACGCCACCATCGTCTGCGGCACGACGGTGGGCCGCTACGCCTTCGTCGGCGCCGGTGCCGTCGTCAATCGCGACGTGCCGGACTTTGCGCTGATGGTGGGCGTGCCCGCCCGGCAGATCGGCTGGATGAGCCGCTTCGGCGAGCGCCTGGCGCTGCCGCTGTCCAGCGACGCCCCACTCGAGGCCCGCTGCCCCCACACCAACGACCGCTACCTGCTGAGCGGTCAGCAACTCCAACTGATCCAGCCCTGACCTGATGGACTTCATCGACCTCAAGAGCCAGTACGCGGCGCTGCGCGACAACATCAACGCCCGCATCCAGAAGGTGCTGGACCATGGCCAGTACATCCTTGGTCCCGAGGTCAAGGAGATGGAGCAGGCGCTGGCCGCCTACACCGGCGCGCGCCACTGCATCAGCGTCGCCAGCGGCACGGAGGCGCTGCTGATCAGCCTGATGGCGCTGGACCTGCAGCCCGGCGACGAGGTCATCACAAGCCCGTTCACCTTCGCGGCGACGGCGGAGATGATCGTGCTGGCGGGCGGGGTGCCGGTGTTCGTCGACATCGAACCCGACACGGCCAACATCGACGCCACGCTCATCGAGGCGGCCATCACGCCGCGCACGAAAGCCATCATGCCGGTCAGCCTGTACGGGCAGGTCGCGGACATGGACGCCATCAACGCCATCGCCAACCGGCACGGCTTGGCGGTCATCGAAGACGCCGCGCAGAGCTTCGGCGCGACGTATTGGGGTGGCGCCACGCCCGCCGTGGGGCGGCCCGGCGGCGGGCAGGGCCGAAAGAGCTGCAACCTGTCCACCTTTGGCTGCACCAGCTTCTTCCCGAGCAAGCCGCTGGGCTGCTATGGCGACGGCGGCGCCATCTTCACCAGCGACGATCGCCACGCGCAGGCCTGCCGGGAGATCCGCACGCACGGCCAGAGCCAGCGCTACCTGCACACACGGCTGGGCGTTGGCGGCCGCATGGACACGCTGCAGTGCGCGGTCGTGCTGGGCAAGCTGGACCGCTTTGGCTGGGAGATCGAGCGCCGGCTGGCGCTGGGCGAGGCCTACCGTGCCAAGTTGCAGGCCGCGGCGCCGGGCTTGCAACTGCTGGCCGTGCGGCCGGACCGGGATTGCGTCTGGGCGCAGTACACCGTTTTCGTGGACGACCGCGACGCCGTTCAGGCCCGGCTCAAGGCGGCTGGCGTGCCGACGGCCGTGCATTACCCACGGCCGCTGCACCACCAGCCAGCCTATGCGCAGTACGCGCGCGCCGACGACTGCCCGCACAGCATCGCCGCCGCCGCGCGGGTGATGAGCCTGCCGATGAGCGCCGACCTCAGTGACGCGCAGCAGGACGAGGTGGTCGCCGCACTCGCTGCGGCGCTGGCCTGATCGTCAGGCCAGGCGCCAGTCCGGCGCGTGCCGGCGCAGCCACTGCTCCAGCATCATCAGGATCCAGACCATCTCGCCGTAGTAGCCGGCGTGTTCCTTCAGCCGCTGGTTCAGCAGGCTGTCGACGAACTCGGTGCGCACCAGGCCGCGCGCGGCGATGCCGCGCAGCGACTCGGTGGCCAGCGCGTTCAGTGCGGCATCCTTGACCGCCCAGGGCCCGAAGGGCAGGCCGAAGCCGTGCTTCTTCTTCGTCAGGATCTCGTCCGGCAGGAAGCCGCGCAGCGCCTCCTTGAAGAACCAGCGCAGCTTCAGGCCGCGGAGCTTGTAGCTCGTCGGCAGCTTCAAAGAGAAGTCCAGCAGCCGCGTGTCCAGCAGCGGGAAGCTGACGTCCATGCCGGCCAGGCCGGTGGTGCCGACGACCTTGGGCAGGTCGTTCTCGGCCAGCGTGTAGCGCCAGTCGAAGGCCAGCATCTGGTTGACGAGGCTGGCCTCGCGCGGGCCGGCGGCCCAGGTCGCGCGCTGATGCTCGCGCGGCGCCTCCACGCGCACCGCAGCCAGGAAGGCCGGCGTGAACACCTCGGCCAGGCCCAGCCGGTCCAGCAGGTTGTAGCTCTGCATGCGGTCGGGCATGGGCACGCGGGCCTGGCGGATGTAGCTGGTGCCCTTCTTCAGCAGCGGGATGCTGCCGGTCACGGGGTTCAGGAACAGCGGGTCCAGCATAGCGGCGCGCAGCGGGGCGGGGATCTGGCTGTAGACGTCGAAGACGCGCTCCTTGGCATAGCGCACGTTGCCGCCGAAGAGCTCGTCGCCCCCGTCGCCGGCCAAGAGGCGCGTGAAGCCGTCTTCGCGCGCCTTGCGGGCGCAGTAGAAGGCCGGCACGGCGGAGGAGTTGCCGAAGGGCTGGTCGTAGTGGGCGGCGACGTCGGGGATGGCGGCCACCAGGTCGGCCGGCGTCACGTAGTACTCGTGGTGGTCGGCGCCATAGGCCTTGGCGGCGATGCGCGCGTAGGCCATCTCGTCGTAGCCCTCGGCCTCGAAGCCGATGGAGTAACCCGCGGGTGCCTGGCCGGTGGTCTCGCGCAGCAGGCCGCACACGGTGGAGCTGTCGGTGCCGCCGGACAGGAAGCAGGCGGTCTTGCCGTCGCCGGTCAGGCGTTCCTGCACGGCCGTGCGCAGGATGCTGCGGAATTCGTCGCGCAGCGCGTCGAAGCGGGGCGCTGCGTCCTCGACGAAGCGCGGTGTCCAGTAGGGCGCTACGGTCAGCTGCCCGTTCTGGAACAGCGCGTAATGAGCCGCCGGCAGACGCTGGATGCCCGTGTAGATGGTGCGCGGCGCCGGGATGCAGTGGTGGTAGAGGTAGTCGAACAGCGCCTGCGTGTCGAGCTCGCGGATGCCCAGGCGGCTTGCCAGCTCGTCGGCCCGGGTCGCGTAGTGCAGGCGGCCGTCTCGAACGGCGAAGCACAGGCTGTGAACGGCGAACCGGTCCACGGCGAGGTAGTGGCCGCCGCCGGGCAGGTCCAGCGCCACGGCGAACTCACCGCCCACGTCGGCAGCGCAGCTCGCGCCACGTGTGGCGAAGGCTTGCTGCCACGCAGTCAGCGCGTCAGGCGCCGTGGCGGTGAAGCGCGGAGCGCCGGAGGCGAAGGGCGTGTCGGGCGGCAGGGCAGAGGCTTGCATCGCGTGTCGGGTTGGATATCAGCCGGCCGGATTGTCGGCCGGCGGTTTGAACTTCTGGCGCAGCCGGCGCCAGGCGCCGCCGACGGCCTGGCGTGTGAGGCCCGCGAGCCCGCGCGCCGTCAGCGGGTCGTAGGCCACGAGGCCGAATCGCTCGCGGCGATGGCTCATCCAGGTCTTCTTGTAGGCGTCGTCGCCGATCAGGTAGTCGACCTCGGCCACCTGGTCACGGTCGATGACCTCCTCGAGCAGCAGAGCGGTCACCAGCGTACCGGGTGCGATGGCCTTGTAGGCCTCGTCGTAGGCCACCTTGTAGATGTTCGCCCGGCCGCCCTGCACGATCCACAGCTGGGCGGCGATGGGTTTGTCGCCTATCCATGCGAGGCCCAGGCGCAGCCAGCCACGCCGCGCGCATAGCCGGATCAGGCCGGGAATGAACTCGACATAGGGCTCGGCCACCTTCCAGCTGGCACCGTAGACGGCTTCATAGGCCGCGATGCCGCGCTCGACGTCGGCCTCGTCGCGGATGATCTCCAGCCGGCCGCCGTCCTCGGCCGCCAGCCGCTTGGTCATGCGCTTGATCGTGCTGCGCAACTGGCCGCTGCGATTCTTCAGATAGCCGGCCCAGTCGCTGTCGACCTGCAGATACCAGTTGCCGAAAGCGAAGTAGCCACGGGGCTTGAGGCCCGCTTGCCGCAATGACGCCCGCAGCAGCTTGAACTCGCGCGACTGCGGGTCCATGGGCCAGAAGCGGTAAGCCGACGCACGATGGTCGCGGCGCAGCGCCATCATGACGGGCAGCAAATCGTCGGCGTCCAGGCCGTCATCGGCGGCCAGGGCGTACAGCGTGGTGTAGTAGTTGGCGAGCGCGCCGACTTGGTGACCTGCCGCCGTCTGCTGCACGCCGACCGGCAACACCGCGAGCACATGGCCCTGCCGGCGCAAGACGTAGAAGATGCTCTTCGCGCCGTCGCGGAAAACGGTGTCGCTCAGCAGTTCGAACCAATCGGCGCCGAACTCGATGTAGACCTGTTCGTTGCGGTCGAGGAGCGCGATGGCGTCGGGCGGCAGCTCGCGGACGCTGTGGATGCGCTCGACGGTCGCGCCGCTGCGCTCGACCATCACGTCCGCATCCACCCGGTGCCTGTCCTTGCGCGGCGCCCAGGTTCGCCCGACCCGGCGCAAGCCGTCGTAGCAGAGCCGCAGGCCCGTATGTCGATAGATGCTCACGTGGTTGATCCAGCGCTGCGAGGTGGACCAGGCCAGCAGGTCAGCTTCTGCATTTGTATAGAACTCGACAACGCCATCCGGCACACGCTTGAACAGGTCTTCAAGTGTTCGAAGCAGCAGCACGCGGCCGGGCGCAAATCGGTCGAATGCCTCGTGGAACGCTGTTTTCAGCATCACCACCATGGTGCCCTTGATCAACAGCATGCGCGACGCCAGAAGGTCCTGGCCGTGCCACAGCTCGTACACCAAGGCGTGGCCTTGGGCGGCGCAGGTGCGCATCAGTTCTGCATAGAAGCGTCCCTGGGCGTTGCTGCTGGTGATGGCAGTGCCTTCCCGGCCTTTCCAGCCGCTGCCTTCCAGCAACGCGTAGCGCGCCACGGCGGCATCCATGTCTTCGGGGGCGGCGATGACCCGGAACGTTTCGCCGTCGCCCTCGCCCTGCAGACGGCGCAGGTAGCGGCGCATGTTCTGGATGAGCTTGCGCGGGCGTTGTGCCCAGTAGTCGTCAAAGCCGCCGCGCAGGTTGACACTCATCGTCAACGCATGCGGCATGCTCTCGGCAGGGCGGCCCGGCAGGTCGCGAAGATCGCAGAAATGGGGGTCGTTGCAGAGCAGGTCCAACTCGGCGGCATAGCCGGGCAGCACGGCCAGCAAGCCGCCGATTTCCAGCTTGGGTGGCAGCAGCGTGGGGCCGATCTGCATCTGCGACGGCAGGAAGCTGGACCACACACCCAGCGCTCGGGGCTGGCGGTTGAGCAGCAGCATCGCGATGACGTGGCCGCCCTGATCCGCCATGGCCAGCACCACGCCCGTCTCGCCGAATTGCCGCAGCAGTGGCTCGACGAAGCTGCTGGCGAGCAAGGGATGCGCGCCCATGAGCTGGTCGTTGAGGCGGTCCCAGTCGGCGCGATGCGGCCCCAGCCCGTCCTGCGGCTGCAAGTCCACGAGCTTCCAGGTCGTCGGCGGCTTCATCTTCTGCATGGTGGATTCAGACGCCTTCAGAGTGCCGACGGCCCAGGCGGCTCGCCACGAACGAGCGGAGCAGGGCGGCCAGCGGATGCCTGGTGATCAGCAGCGCGGCCAGCCAGCCGCTGGCGCCCAGCGCCAGCGCCACGCCGAGCTGGGCTGCGGTGTTCAAGGCCAGCCAGTGGCCGCAAGCCAGGCCTGCGCCCGCCGCGAGGGCAACCGCCGCCGTGATGAGGGCGCTGTTGGCGAGGATGCGGCGCAGGTCCTGCCATTCGAACCCGATGCTGCCCTGGGCCAGCTTGAGCCACACCAGCCCTGAAATCAGCGACGCAGCCACCAGGCCGATGCACATCGCCGTCACGCCGAAGGCGCCGGCTGCTGCTGCGGCGAGCCCCGTGAACAACGCCTGCAAGACGTTGCCACGCAACACCAGGCGGTTGTGCCCGGTCGCAACCAGGGCGGCCTGGCACACCGTGGTCCACAGGGTGAGCACGGCGCCCACGCCGAGAATGCGGGTCGGCGTGATCGAGTCGATCCACTGGCTGCCGTACATCAGCAACACCAGGGGCTCCGCCATGAGCGACAGGAAGGCGCACATCGGCCAGCCGACCGCCAGCAGATAGGCGAGGGCCGTCAGGAAGGCCGGCGCACAACTCTCGCCGCCGCGGTTGAGCGCCGCGAACTTCGCCTCGGCCACCGGGTAGGTGGCGTCGGTCAGCAGGCGATTCACCATCGCGATCAGCCCGTTGGCGCGCGAGTAGTAACCCACGGCCGCCATGGATTGCAGCTTGCCGAGCAGGAACTCCGGCGCGCTGGTGGCGGCTGCCGAGAACAGCGAGGAGACGGTCATCGTGGCACCGACGTTCAGCACGCGCCGCAGTTCCGTGAAGGCGGGCAGCCATGGCGCATCCTTGCGCAGCGCGATGCCGGCGATGGCGGCCACGCTGACGCCGGCGAGGTTGCCGTAGGCCAGGCTCAGCGCGCCGTGGCCCGCGTAGGCCGTGCCGATGCTGACGCCAGCGATGGCCACGGTCTGCGAAAGCCGGATCATGGCAATGGCGTCGAAGCGCATGTCGCGCACCAGCAAGGCGTAGTTGAGCGCCCCGAACGGAATGACGAGGAAGTTGCAGGCGATGACCAGCAGCAGGTCCCGCAGCACCGGCTCGTGGAAATACCCGGCCAGCGGAACCGACAGCAGCGCCACCAGGAGGCTGCAGCTCAGGCCCATCGTGAGCTGCACGCCCCAGGCGGTGCGCAAGCGCGCCGGGGTCAGTTCCTTCTCCTGGATGAGGTAGGCGCCGATGCCCAGGTCGCGCATCGTTGACAGCAACGAGATGAACACCATCGCCACCGAGAACGTGCCGATCTCCGCGGGTTTCAGCAGCCGCGCAATGACCAGCGACGACAGGATGGTGATGGCCAGGCTGGCGTAGCGGTCCAGAAACGAGAACAGCAGCGAGCGGGTGACGGACTGGGCCATGGTCAGGGCTTTCGCGCCGCGCATGCCTGGCGGGCTTGCGACCGCTTCACCGCGGCAGACACGAGCGCCGGCGTTGGCACCTTGCCGTGGCCGGCATGCTGCCGAACGCCCGATGGCGGTTGCAGGCGCGCCGTCACGGCTTCACCTGCGGGCGGCTGTTGCCGAACAGCCGGCGCGAGTAGCCCAGATAGGCCGTGCCGCCGGGCAGGGTCAGGCTCTTCAGATGATGGCCCCAGGCCTGCTTCCAGCGGCCCTGCGCCCGGTAATGGTCGGACAGCGTGTGGTGCGCCGACCCGAGCTTGCGCCGAATGGCGCGCTGCACGTCGGCGGGCAGCGGGAGCCGCAGAATTTCCTCGAGAACCTGGGCCTGCGAGATCTCATAGGCTTCCGACTTCGACAGCGACTCCGGCGTGTCGTTGATGCGAAACGTGGGCTGGTCGACGAAGGCCAGCCGCCGCGTGGCCGCGAGCTTGAAACCCAGCAAGGTCCACTCCAGATACTTGAAACGCTCGTCGAAGAAGTCCGCCGTCACGCGTGCGCTGCGGTACATGGCACCGCAGGACGCCAGCCAGTTCGCCCGCGTCATGGCTTGCAGCGGCTCGCGCCCGGCGCCGGAGAACTCGCTCAGGAAGGGCTGATCCTGCCCATGGTGCTCGCGCAGGCCGTTGCAGACGACGACATCCACGTCGGGGTGTTCGTCGAGATGGCGGCGCCGCAACGTCACGGCGTCGCCGACGTATTCATCGTCGTCGTCCAGGAAGCCGAAATACTCGGTGCGCACCGCGTCACGGCCGATGCGGAGTGCTCGCGGCAGGCTGCCCACGCTTTCATAGAGCACCTGCAGCCGCGCGTCCTGGCGCAGGCGCTCGAGCAGCGCGGCGTCGTAGCGGCTGCCGTTGACCACCAGCAGGCTGGTTGGCGGCGTGTCGGCGGTCGCAAGAATGCTGTCGATGGCACGCCCAAGCGCGGCGCTGCGCCTGGCTTCGCAGGTGGTCGGGATGATGATCGTGACGCGAGCTGCGGTCATGCGCATTCAGCGGGGCAGCAGTCGCGCGCGCAGCCAGTTCAGCCAGACCCGTGGCGCCAGCGGTTGGTGCGTCAGCGAGATGCGGTAGTAGTTCGTCGCGATGTCACCGGAGCGCGCTGCCAGGTGGGCATCGGCGAAGGTTCGGGCCGAGCGTGCGAGCCGCGCCTGCATGGTGTCGGCGGGCAGGCGTCGGCCGTCGCGGTTGACCAGCCCCCAGCGGCGATACGCAGTGCTCAGAATCCGGTACTCGAAGTTCTCGGCCTTGACCGAGCGCGTGATGTTCTGGTCGTGGATGCGATAGAGCGCCAGCGATTCCGAGACACCGTGCCATTCGGCCTCGTTGGCGAGCTTGAGCCACAAGTCGTAGTCCTGGCCCTTGCGCAGGCTGGCATCGAACCCGCCGACCTTGTTCAGCAGTGCCTTGTGCGCCAGCACGGTGGACGTCCAGACTTCGCAATCCAGCAGCAGGTCGATGTAGAGCCAGCCTCGGCGCGCGGGCTTGCTCATGCGCCCGGTGGCCTGGCTCTCCGTTAGATAGGCAAGTGCCGGCGGGAAGTGGCCGTCCGCCCCTGCATGCCAGAGCGTGAACCGCGCATAGACGAGCTCGGCCCCCGCCTGCACTGCGGCCCATTGCCGGGACAGCTTTTGCGGATGCCAGTAGTCGTCGGCGTCGAGGAAGGCGATGTAGTCGGCGCGGGCCTCCGCGACACCGCGATTGCGGGCCACCGCCGACCCCTGGTTGGCCTGCTGGATCAGCCGCACGCGGTCGCCGTAAGCCTGGACGCGCGCCACCGTGTCGTCGGTGGAGCCGTCGTCGACCACGATCACTTCCGTCTGCACGCCCACCTGCGCCAGCGCCGAATCGAGGGCCTCGCCGATGTACTCGCCGCTGTTGAAGGACGGGATGACGATGGAAATCTGCGGAGTGCTCGCCACGTTCAGGGCACCCCGGATGCGCTCGCGTCAGGCGTCGATGCCGCCGCTGCGGCCGGCCGTGGCGCGGGCTCTTCCCACTTGTTGATGCGCGCGAGCTTGTTCTTCAGGTCGGTGCGCGGCAGCCCCAGCTCAAACGCCTTGTGCGCATAGGCCAGCGCCTGGCCGTAGTCCTTCAGGTCGAAGTACACCAGGCCCAGGTTGTACATGGCGAAGGCGTTGTCGGCTTCGGTCTGGTTCACATAGGCGAGGTGGGCGGGCACCTCCTTGAGGTCTCCGCGCTCGATCAGAAAACTCACATACAGCAGCCGCACGACGTAGTCGTCGGGCCGAAAGCGCAGCGCGCGCTCGTAGAAGCAGTCGATCGTGTAGGGCGCATCCTCGGCGGGGTTGCGCTTTTCCTTCTCCACCAACTTCTGCATCGCGAGAAGGGCCCGCGGATGGTTGGGGAAGGCACGCAGCGTGTAGCCGATGTCATGGCCGAAGGTGCCGGTCTTGCGCGTCTGCAGAAACTCCACGCCGGCGGTGAAGTGGGCGTTCTCGACGAGGGACTTCTGGCCCGGCGTGGCGGCCCGGTAGTCATAGGGGCCGAACGCATAGTTGGCGAGCGAGCCGCATGCGTTGTCGGCCTGTGCGCCGACGCCGCTGGCGGCCAGGAGCCCGAACAGCAGAACCCAGGTTCTCATGGGTGTGTTTCCGATGAAACGTTGAACGAGTTTAGCCAGCGGCACGTGACGGTCTCCACCGCGTTGGCGTCCTGACGGCTCGAGAAGGTGTGGTCCGCGCCGGGCAGATCCACACGCGTGATGGCGGGGCGATGGATCAGGCCGGCCCAGTTGTCGGCATGGCTGATGTGCTCCAGGAACTCCTTGGCCGTGTAGTCGTCACCGCTGAGGATCAGCAGCACCGGCCCGTCGAAGCCGCGCAGCCCGGCGGCCATGCGGTCCTGGAAGCTGCGCGCGTCGGCCTTGGCAGCGCCAGCGCCGCGAGCCAGGTGCAGGTTGCGGCCCAGCGTGCGCAGGGCCGTGAGGCCGATGCCGCCGCGCAGCAGCTTGAGCCAGAAGGTCTTCTCGCGCAGCCGGCGCCAGTAGTAGTGCTTGACGTGCGTCTGCGCCAGTGTCGCCGCCGAACGGGCCCAGGGGTTCAGCAGCGCGACGCCGGCGATGCGCGCATCGCGTGTCGTGTCCAGGTACATCAGCGCGGCCGATGCGGCATCGCACAGACCCCACAGCACGACGCGGCGGAGGCCCGGGCGCGCGGCCAGCAGCGCGTTGATGGCCGCGCCGATGTCGGCCTCCACGGCGAGGAAGTCGCGCGCATCACCGGGGCTGTCGCCCATGCTGCGGTAGTCGAAGCGCAGCGCGGCGAAGCCGTTGGCGGCGAGCTGCCGCGCCAGCAACGTGAACTGGCGATGGCTGCCGACGCGGTATTGCGGCCCGCCGACGACGATGAGCACGGCGACATCGGCCGGCGTACCGGCGGGCTCCGCGAGGATGCCGACCAGCGGCTGGCCTTCGCAGCTGAACGTCAGCACCGATTCCCTCACGCCAGCGCCTCCACCGTGCGGGCGATCAGCGCGGGCGCGACCTCGATCTCCGACGTGGCCCAGAAGCCCGGCCCCTGCACGAGCTGCGGCCGCACGGCCCAGCCGGCGTCGCGCCAAGCTTGCACCGTCTGCTCGCTGACCGGCGTCAGCGCAGCATCCTCGCGCGTGCTGAGCTCCAGCCATTCGACGCGGCCAGGCGTGCCGGCGGGCGCAAAGCGGGCGGCTTCCAGGCCGGCCGCCAGCGCGGCGCCAAGGCCGTAACCCGCAATCTCGACGGGCCGGCCGGCGGCCAGCTCCGTCTTGAGTTGGTCCATCAAGCCTTTGCTCGCGCCGCCGGCCATCTCGGCCGCAAGCTTCAAGCGCAGGAACTGCTGCAAGGCCAGCTTGCCGCTGGCCATGGGCTGCCAGACCAGGTGGTTCACGGGCCGGCCCCAGTCCGCCGCCGCCAGCAGCGCGCCGGCGCGCAGGCTCCACAGCCACAGCGGCGCGCCCGGCGTCGGCACGCGCCGTTCCAGCTCGGCCAGGCCGAGCCGCACATCGGCCTGCCAGTCGGCCCAGCTGGCGTCGCCGAAGTCGGCCGACGAATCGCCGCAGCCGCGCAGGTCGATCTGCAGCACCGCATGGCCCGCCTCGGCTAACGCGCGGCAGGCCAGGGCGGCCATGCGCCGCGACTTGTTCATTTCCTCGGCGAATGGGTGCAGGTAGAGCACGCGGCTGCGCGGTGCGCCGGCCGGTGCATGGAACAGGCAAAGCCGCTGCTCGCCGCCGTCGGCGGGCAGGAAGAAGACGTCGGCGTTCGGGATCAACCCTGGCGGGCCGCGACGAAGTCGGCCAGCGAGCCCACGGTGGCGAAGGTGTCGCCATCGATGTCGTCGTCGTCGACGGTCAGGCCCAGTTGCTCTTCCAGCGCGGTGATGAGGCTGACCACGGCCATGGAGTCCAGCTCGGGCAGGCTGCCCAGCAGTGGGGTGTCGCGGGTGAAAGTGAGGGCACGGCCGTTCAGGCTCAGCACATCGTCGAGAAGCCTCAGCACGTGGCCGAGCACCTGGGCGTTGTCCATGGATTTGGGGTGAGAAGAGCAGCCGCTCAGTTTAGCGGCGCGCCCCCTTGCCTCCGGGGAGCGCCCCCCTTGGGCTCGGGGGCGCGTGCGATACTTTTTTTACTCCGATCCGACCCGCGTCCATGCCTGAATCCACGCTGCTTCACGAGTTGGTGGCCGTCGCCGCCGAGCGCACGCCCGACGCCCCGGCCCTGACTTATGGCGCGGCGACCTGGGCCTACGGCGCGCTGGCGTCGGCCGTGCAGGGCTTTGCCCACGGGCTCGCCGGCCTGGGCCTCGCGCGTGGTGAGCGCGTGGCCATCTATCTCGAGAAACGTTTTGAGACGGTCGTTGCCAGCTTCGGCGCGCCGGCGGCCTGCGGCGTCTTCGTGCCGCTGAACCCCTTGCTCAAGCCCGAGCAGGTCGGCTTCATCCTGCGCGACTGCGACGTGCGCGTGCTGGTCACTTCGCCCGAACGCCTCGCGCAGTTGCCCGAGGTGCTGGCGCAATGCCCGTCGCTGCGTCATGTGGTGCTGACCGGCGGCACGGGCGCCGCCCCGGTGCCGGTGCACGACTGGGCCGCGCTGCTGGCGTCGCCCGCGCGGGCCGGCCACCGTGTCATCGACACCGACATGGCTGCCATCCTCTACACCTCCGGCTCCACGGGGCGCCCCAAGGGGGTCGTGCTGTCGCACCGCAACATGGTGGCCGGCGGCAAGAGCGTGGCCAGCTACCTGCGCAACCACGCGGGGGATACGCTGCTTGCGGCCTTGCCGCTGTCGTTTGACGCCGGCTTCAGCCAGCTCACGACGGCCTTTCACAGCGGCGCGTGCGTGGTGCTGCTGAACTACCTGCTGCCCAAGGATGTGCTGAAGGCCATGGAGCGGGAGCAGGTGACCGGCCTGACGGCCGTGCCGCCGCTCTACATCCAGCTGACGCAGCTGGACTGGCCCGCCACCATCGACGCCAACTTGCGCTATTTCGCCAACACCGGCGGCCGCATGCCGCGCGCGACGTTGGACCTGCTGCGCGCCCGCGTGCCTTCGGCGCAGCCCTTCCTGATGTATGGCCTGACCGAGGCCTTCCGCTCGACCTATCTGCCGCCCGAGGAGGTGGACCGCCGGCCCGACTCCATCGGCAAGGCCATCCCCAACGCCGAGATCCTGGTGCTGCGCGAGGATGGCACCGAGTGCGCGCCCGACGAGCCGG
>JACCDO010146059.1_pt1 | contig 18702 bp, 16 predicted proteins | sample 7446101 | NCBI WGS metagenome assembly JACCDO01 (sample SAMN15323440, study PRJNA562643) | freshwater metagenome | isolation source: river surface water | place: USA:Blue River Watershed | collected 2017-08-16 | reverse complement strand
CCACAAACTAGAGGTTATGTTATTAAAAATATATCTTATTCTAATAGTGATGGTGAAATTATTACTACTAAATTAACACATCTATTAGAAGAAGGTAATCATCATGTTTCAAGATTCTATAAAAATCATAATTATAAACATCCATTATTAGAAAAAAATTGATAAATCTTTCCTTTATTATATTGATATTATTATAATAATATCAATAACATAAACATAATATGGCTTCATTAGAGAACATGCCTTCCGATGAAGATATTATTAATTCTGATGAAGATGATATTTCTGAAGAACTTTCTGAAGAGATTCAACCAGTGGAACAAAAAAAATATAAATTTGTGATTGTCATGAATTTAGGAACAAAGATTAATGATATATATTTACCAAAAGATAAAGAACCTAAAGATTTAAATGAAACAATTGAAATAGTTCAAAGAAATTTTATAAAAGATCATAAAGAAGCATTTGGAACATCAAATCAGGATGTTTATATTTTGGAATGTGAAGTTGTTGGTACTAAAACAAGAATTACTATCTTTCATGAATATACATACTATAATAAGTTATCCAATCATTTTAACGTTCCTGTGATCATTTTATTAACTTTATTATTCAGTTATACGATTGCTATATTTATATACTTTGGATTAAAAAATTATAAAGCTACACAGATTGAACAATAAATAAGTTGATGAATACAAATAAAAAAGTTGATGAATACAAGAATCATTAACTTTCTTTATTAGTCTAAAGTCTAATAAAAAAGTTGCAGAAGATAACAACTTAATAGTTATTTTATTTATACATTAATTTAAAAGCTTTAATAATGATTTCCATTAAGAATGAATTAAATTTATTGGCGAATTTTATTTCAAATATAGATAACGAGAATCAGCAAAATGTCAGAAAATATTTACAAGAATCTGAAATTAATATTCCAAATGAATTATCATTAAATCAATATCAAATCTATAAAATTAGTATTAATTGTATTAATAAGAAATTAAATGATATTAATAAACTTCAAGAACAGATTTCAGATAATGATATTATTCTTGATAAATTCACTCAATTATACAATAAAAAATTTAGTGAAATTAATAATATTGTTAATGATCTCGTTAATGAGAAATTAAAAAATCTTATAACATTAATCAGTCAATTAGATGATATTCCGAAAATTGTTGATGAACGCATGAGTGAGAAATTAAAAGGTCTTATTTCATTAACTAGTCATTTAGATGATATTCCGAAACTTGTTGATGAACGTATGAATGAAAAATTAAAAGATCTCATTAAAATTATAAGTGAAATAGATGATATCCCAAAAATAATTGATGAAAAATTAAAATCAATGAATATTAATTCAGTATTATCAACTATTAATAAATCAGATGAGGAATCATATCATTTAACGGAAACACAATTATTAGTTGATCAAAAAATAGAAAAGAAATTTAATGATCTTGAAAATGCATTTTATTCATATTTTGATGATTTGACGAATGTTAATAATATATTGAAAGAAAAATGTAATAAATTAATGATATTATTTGAGAAAGTTGATGAATTAGATGTTAAAATGACTGTTAATTATAGAGCATTGGAGTCAAAAATGGATAAATCTTTTCATAGTTCAAGAAAGGATTATGAAGAAAAAATAGTATGTTTGATACATTCAACTGATGATAAAATAAATAATATAAAACAAGATTATGATAATAAAATTAGACGAATGTTTAATTTTATAATTGGATTAATTATAATGTTTTCAGTTATAATTATTTATCACTGATGAGATAGCAAGAAGATGTATTCTATTATGAGTATTACTAGAAATATTAACTTCTATTTTTGCTAATTCATCGAAGAAATTCAATAATTTTTTCTTTTCTTTAGATGATAAGTTATTAATTTGTACTTTACCATAATATGTTGTAATTTCTTTAATAATATCTTGATTTGATAAATTATTATCTGATATTATTTGATTTAATATTTGATATATCTCTTTTAAAGTTTTATTTTTAAGACAACTTATTATCATTTTTCTGTCTTCTTCAATTGGATAGCCGATTGCTTTGTATACCAAATCATTATTTATCTTGATATTTGATTCATAATTTATCATATATAATGATTGAAGTAAATTTAATGATTTTCTCATATCCCCATCTGATAAATCTATTATTGTTTGTATCGCATCCTTTTCTATATTCATATTCTCTTTCTCTGCTATCATATTTACTTTATTATAATGATCTATATTATTAATTGGAGCAAATCTAAACATCTGACATCTTGATCTCAATGCATGATTTATTTTTGTGAAATAATTACAAATTAAACAGAATCTAGTTGAATCTGTATAAATTTCCACTACACGACGTAATGCAATTTGAGCATCATCAGTCATTGCATCAGCTTCATCTAATATAACAATTTTGATATTAGTTTTAGGATTAGTAGGTGGTATAATAACTTCATCAAAATCATTTAGATCACTATTAATTAACATATTAGATATTTTAGAATCAGTTGCTGAAAAGTTTTTAATCTGTTCACGAACAACATTAATACCTCTATCATCAGAACCATTTAATTCTAATATCATTGATTTATAATTAGGTCCATATATTTTTTTAGCACAAGCTAAAATTGTTGTTGTTTTTCCTGTTCCAGGTGGACCATAAAATATCATATGAGGTATCTTATTATTTGATATCAAATTAGTTAAAGTTATTAATATCTCCTTTTGAGATATTATATCTGTTAGTTCTTGAGGTCGATATTTCTCTACCCATGGAAGATTCATTTATTAAAGTTAATTATAATATTATAATTAACTTTATGTTATTATCTTTGCAATTTTTATTTTGATGAATCAAAATTTTGATGAATCAAAATAAAAATAAATGCTACTTCGTTTGCAATTTTTTATTTTGGTTCATCAAAATAAAAAGTTATTAGCACGTAGTTGCTAACAATTTTTTATTTTAGTTCATCAAAATAAGAAGTTATTAGTATGTAGTTGCTAACAATTTTTTATTATAATCTCTCATTAAATTCTCTGATGGATAACCTATTGCATTACAAAAATATTTACCTTGTATTGAAGGTGTATGTGTATGACCATAAATTATTGCTATAACATTTTCTTCATCTAATATTTTTGGATATTCATTTGATGCAAATGCACTATTATATCCAATATTATGATACTTTGCTAATGTTAAATTTTTATATGGAACATGATGAAGAATAATAATCCATTTTTTATCTTTGTGTTTTGCATAATGATCTTCTAAACTCTTGATTGCTAGATCATGTAGTTCATTACATTTAGAAACTGTAAAATTTGTTATATAATTATAATCATTTAATACTCTCTTAATAATTAATTCTTCTTGAGTTTCAATATGTGTCCAATAAGTGCTTCCAAATATTACAATCTCGTCATTAAAATGATGTATTTCATTTTGAAGAAAATATACGTTTGTATAGTTTGATATATATTCTCTAATTGAATTATCAATTTCTTCAATAGTATAATTATCTGTATTATAATATTCATGATTTCCTGTAATTAAAAACACTTTATCAAACATTTCAGATACTATTTGAATGAATCTTTTATATATTTTTGAAAATGGATTACCTATATCACCTGCTAATATTAGATTTGCTGCATTACGTTTAATCTTTGGAAGTTTTCCTGACATCTCAAGATGTAAATCTGATACATATTGAAAATCCATTTTATTATATATATATTTAAGTCTTTAAGTTTATATTATAAGATATTATATTATCAATTTATATTTTAGATCATATTTTGGATGTATTAAAAAAAATGAAAAAAATAAATCTAAATAATATTGGCTTAAAATATAAGTAAATATGAATAGGTAGGCATAATAGAGATGAAATTCTTCAAGAAGACAGAGGCTATAAATCATTATAACAGAATAAAAGATAATAATGTTAAATTGAATACAAAATTATTTCAAGAAGATGTTGATCGTGCGGGAACAAAATGTTTTTATGTATGTGGAACCAAAGAGATATTTAATCGTATTGAGAAGTTAGCTGAGCCACATTTTTATGAATTCTGGACGGATCAAACAAATATGGTATTTGGTATTGATATTGATTATGATACATCAAAAGATAAAACAGAACCTAATGAACTATTGAAGAAGACAATTAACATTGTAATAGATGGTGCTAAAAAATATTATGATTATAAATATAAGATTAAAGATATCATTGTATTAGAGAATGATAATTTGGTTCAGAAATTAGAGAATCCTAATAAATATTCTGCACATATTATTTTCAGAGGATTAAACTTTGAAAGTTGTGTAGTTGCAAAAGATTTTTTCTTAAGACTGAATAAGGATTATAATATCAGTAAATTATATGTTGATAAAAGTATTTATAATATGACATGTCTTAGATTATTTCTTAATTCTAAAATGGGAAAGAATGCAATTTTAACATCTAAGAAATTAACTATTAATAATGAATCCACAAAAATATGTGATTCTAAAAACTTATATAACTTCTTTCTCCAAACTATGATAACTCATACTAATCCAAATGACAAAATGGTATTGATTAAAGATATGAAAAATAGTATTGATAAATTAATGCCAAAATGTGCTGATCAAAGTAATGATATCTCTAATGTTAATATCGAATCAATCTTAACAAATCTTCCTGATAAATATTATGATGATTATGATTTATGGATTAAGATTGGTATGATATTACATTCTCATCATACAGAAGATAATAATTTATATGATCTTTGGAATAATTGGAGTAGTCAAAGTGAAAAATATAAAGAAAGAGAAATGTTATCAAAATGGAAATCATTTGCCAAATCTACTAAACGATTAACAATCGGAACTTTAATTAAGATTGCAAAAGATGAAGGTATTGTTAATATTTATAAAAATACAAAACCAAATATTGAAGAAATTGTTAATAATTATCCAGTTAAACCAATCATTTTAAATACTGATAATATTCAGATTACTAATCTTAATCAAGCTAAATTAACACCAGATATTTATGTTCCAATTATTAATAAGAAATTAATAGCTGTTCAGTCAGAGAAAGGAACAGGAAAAACATCAAATCTGTTTAAAACATTATTTACAGATCAAAAAAGTTGGATCAATCAAGATACAAGTATCTTATTTATTTCTAGTAGAATTACTTTTGGTTATAAACTTTTAGGTGATCTCAAAGAATATGGATTTGAATTATATTCTCAAATTACTGATCATCATATATATTCTAAACGTATCATTTGTCAGATTGATTCATTATTAAGATTAGAACGTGATACATATGATATAATTATAGTAGATGAATGTGAATCATTAGCGAGATATATGACATCAAGTCATTTTACGAAAAATACAAAAGCAAATTTAATTATATCAACATTAGAGATGCGAATTAGTGATGCAAATCAAGTATATATAATGGATGCAGATTTATCAGATAGATGTGTAAATTTCTACAAGAATAACATGACATTAAAACATAATAATGATTTTCACTTAGTAGTAAATGATTTCAAACCATATTCTGAATATAAATTAACTTATTGTCAATATGCAACATGGTTAAGAAAGATATTATTAATGTTAGAATCAAAGAAGAAATTAGTTATTGCAATGGCATCTAATTCTAAAGCAAAAGATTTAGATAAGAAAATTAGAGATTCATTCCCTGAAAAGAAAGTTTTATTAATTCATAAAGAAACTAGTGATGAAGATAAGAAAAAACTTCTTCTAAAGGTTAATGAAGAATGGATTAATTATGATGTTATTATCTATACTCCTTCTGTATGTATGGGAGTTAGTTTTGATATCACTGGTCATTTTGATCATATATTCGCATATGGATGTCATGAATCATTAGGAGCTCAAGAATGGTGTCAAATGATTCATAGAGTTAGAAGTCCAAAATCAAAAGAAATCTATATCGCCATTGATAATTATAAATCATTTGATCTTCAAGATGATAATGTTAATTATAATACTGTTGAAAAAATGTTATGTTCTGATTATTATTTGACAAATTATGAACTACATAATAATCTTGTTCAGAAAAAAGTTAAACGTATTAATAATGTCGAAGAACTTAATAGATTTAATGGTTTGGATAAAGATATTAATGATGATTCTGATTCTGATAATGAAGAACAAGAACATCAAAATCTAGGAAATGTTATGTTAAATGATAAAGTTCTATATTATCCATATAAAACAGAACCAATTTATGATCTCTATGTTCGTAATAGTTGGGAATTGATTGAAAATAAATTAAACTTTCCAGCATGTTTCTTTGGATATGCTAAGTATAAAGATTATAAACTAAATTATTTACCTCTTTCTGAAGATGATAATTCTATTTTACAAGAAATGAAAGAAATTAGAACAGAACGAGAGGATCAAGAGAATGAGGATAAAATTAATGGTATAAATGAAGCTCCAGATTTAACATATGAAGAGTTTCAGAATAAGATTAAACAGAGGGATGAATATGTTTCACCAGAAGATATTTATGCGATCCAACGTTATAATCTCAGAAAATGTTATAATATAATGCCATTAGATATTAATGAGTATAATAATGATAATGATAATCTAACTAGAGAAATCATTATTGAATATAATGACAAAGAGAAAATGAAATGGTTTCGTAATTTAACAACTATAATGGAAACTGATAATCAAACAACTGAACAGAAACTACAAATAATAAAAGATAATAAGCAATTTGATTCATCTTTTAGTAATTGTTATACTGATTTCACAATGAAAAATCAATATTCTTATCATTATTATCCAATCACTATTATACAAAAATTTCAATTCAATATTAATGATCTCACTATTAACTTCAATCAAATTGATATATATAACAAATTAAATGATGTTATTAAATGGTGTGAAGATAAAATTGATGATATTGCCTTCAAATATAATATTAGAACCGCTGCTAAAAAATTAAATGATTTATCACAAAGAGATCAATTAAAATATATCAATCGAATAATTGAATCACAATATGGACTTCGAATTAAAAAGATAAATAATTCAGTTCATCAAGAAAATATATTGTATAAATTAGATGATAATAATTTATGGATTAACTTACCAAATATTAATAAAAATGAGGAAGAAGATGAAGATGAAATATATAATATTAAATCAAAAATAACACCATATGATATTAAATTAAAACGAAATAATTATAATGGTATAGATATTAGAAATCTAGATCAAGATATCTTTTTAGATGATGATGAATAAAAGTTGAAATTTAATTGTTTTAAAGAAATACATTATTAACTATTAATTATTAATAATTAACAATGAAGAAAGTTACATTTCAATTAGATGAAGATGAAAACAAAGATGAAGACAAAGAATTAGAAGATGAAGATGAAGAATTAGAAGTTGACTCTGATGATGAATTATTAACAATGTTTAACAATATCAATATAGAGGAAAAGAGAAATGTTATAAGACAAGTGTATGATATGTTTTTGAATAAATATATTCATTTAGACAATAGAGTAAATCGAATGATGATATTTGAATTATGTAAGATGTCAGTAGAATCAATGCCAGAACATTTAAATAAACCATTAATATATCTGAACTTTCTAGAATCATCAATAATAGGACTTGTTAATGAAAATAAAAATAAGGATAAGGATTTTTTTAATTAAATTTAATTTAATTTTATCATATAATTGTATAAAATGGCTTTTTTTTACATTCCAAATGTTGATATAACTATCGAAAAGAAATCATCTAATTCATTATTAAGTGATGATAACATTAAACATTTAAAAACTAAATTATCAGAGTTAAATCAAATCTATAATATCATTCTTAAAAATCTCTGTATCAAAAAAACATCATCCAATTATGATATTCTTAATAATATTAAAAAAGAATTAAGTAAAATTGAACCATTATGTTTGGGATCAACTGCTTTAGGTAAATGTGATAATATGTTTAATGATGATCGTTTAGAGAAATTAATTAATGCAATGTTAAATGATCGTTTTTTAAATAAAGTTTGTCGGTATAAGATAACTTATGGTTTAATTGAACCATTTAATCTTCCAGCTAATGTGAATGTAAAAGTAGGTGGTGGTAGTGATGTTGTAAAACAATTAGATATTTTTTCATTTATGCAAGATTCAAGGGAAACAACATGTGTTGGTATGAATGGAATATATAAATGTTATAGTCATAAAAATTGTGAATATTGTAGTAAATGGGAAGAAGAAAGAAAAACATTTAAAAATGTAGTTAATGAAATGTTAAATAGTAATAATCTAGATTTAATGACAGATAGTATACATTTATTACCATCTGTTATGTTAGATAAAAATCATTATAATCAGTTTCATACTCTATATAATCAATTCAAAAATAAATCATCTATTCATGTAAAACTGTAAAGAAACTTCTAATTTATGATAGTCAATTGAACTACTTTCATTCATTTTAAATTTGTCATAATCAAATAAAATATATTTATCTAATTCTGAATCATATCCTATATTATCTAATGATACATCACCATGAACAGCATTTATATCTTTTAAATCATTAATAACAGTTGTGATATCATAATATAGTTTCTCAAAATCAATATTAATATTCTTATTAATATTATTATTAACAATTAATGGTTCAACACGTTTTGAAACTATTATTACATACTTTCCAATATCACTTATTAAATGAATAGATTCTAAATTTGAATGTCTCCATTCTCTTATTAAATTAAATATTTTATTATATTTTACATAATATAATGATGATAAACATACTCTAATTACATAATCTTTTAATACAAATACTTTTAGAGGCATGTCCTCTTTTACATATATTAATGTATCTATATTGTCATTTATCTCATTTATTAATTCACTAAATGAATCATTTAATTGATGTGAATCAATATAAAAATGAGGATTATCATCATAAATAGACCAACCAGTGTAATATTTAAATGCAACATCAATTTTATTCAATAAATTCGCTGTCATTTATTAAATAAAAATATTTTATTTTATGATTTTATTCTAGAACTTTTTTTAATCCATTCTTCATTTTTAATAATTCTGTTATATTTGGTGGTTTAAATAATGTTCTATCTGGTATATTCATAGGAACATTTATCATCTGATTTATATTTATTTGAGTTTCATTTGTTCTAGCTATAATATCTCTCTTATACTCTTGACTAACTGGTATATCAATTAAACATTTAGTTTGATATATAGGTTGATGAATTTTTAATTGAATTAAATCTATTTTTAATCCAAAACGTTTTTTACTAGTATTAATCCATATTGAATCTATTTTTAATAACATTTTAAATTTCCAACCATTTTTCAATTCATTTAAATTACACTCTTCTGAATTATGATTATATACTTTATATTTTTGATTTAATAAATTAATATATAACATTTTAATATAACTATCATTTTCATTATCACTATCATCAAATAGATCACTATTATCTCTCTTTATAATTGAATTTATCTTTAATGTATTACTATATTTATTAATATGTCGTTTAGCATCATCTTCTAATGATTCTATAATATTGTAAAACTTTAATATATCTCCTAATAATGGATCAAATAATAATTTAATATATGAATTTCTTTGATAACTATTTGTATTTGTTATATATGGTGTTAATATATATAAATCAGTATTATTATCATAACCAATTGATATCTTCTTATTTGATCCATTCTTACAAGATTTTGCATATCTCAATTTATTAATATCAAAGTTTTCGAGATTTATTATATTTATATCCATTTCTATTATTTCTATTATTAGAAGATTATATTTATATTCATAAAAAAGTTGCAAAAATATATTTATAGTTGATCCATTAATAGAATAATATTAAAGATATACAATGGATCCTAAATATATTGTTATTGGTGCTGGAGGTGGTGGTGATACCACTGCTGCTCTATTATATGCTATTTCATTAAAAGATTTTCGGACTGAAGTTTTGGGAGCTGGTTATAGTTATCAAGAATATGTTAAATCTATTAATGATGGTGTTATTAATGGACGTCTTCCTTATCGATTTCATGGACTGATAATTCATTATTTAAACTCTATTCTAACTAAAGTATCTTCTGATCAATATGAAATATATCGTATTGATAATAAAGAGAATACAATTGAATTACGTGATCAATTATTTAATCCATTACGATTTGATATAACTAAAACTATTGAAGAAAGTAATGCAAGTTTTAAGTATCGTTCTTTAATTGAAGAAGGATTAATAAAAAGATATTTCAATAATGATATAGATATATTTATGTGTTATACAACAGATAAATATGAAATTGAATCAATTAAAAAAATGTATTGGGGTATTGTTGAACATATTAAAAAAGATCCTAATTGTATCATTAAAATTTTAGATTTTGGTGGAGATATTTTTGACTTTAATAAATCTGGTCGAGATATATGGTTCCTATTACTCGTTCTTCATATGATTAAAAATATTCCAGAATTCTCTAAAATAATAGTTGAAGTTGATGTTTATGGTCCTGGTATTGATGCTCATGATATTCCTTCTAAGGCATATGAAACTATATTATCATATGTCAAATTATTAAATGGTTTCTCATTTATCCCAGAAACTAAATTTATTAAGTTATTTGAAGATCATCAAGAGTTTCTCACTAATATTAACATACTTGGAAAAGGTCGTGCAACTGGTAATTATATATATGCAAATTCTCCAAACTTTGATGTTAAAGTCTTTATTGATGAATATCTAAAAGCAAGACCAGAATATAAAAAAATAAATAGAGAAGAATTTGACAAAAATTGTGATACATGGATTAAAACACCATTAGCTACACAATATATGTTTTCTAGTGCTTATAGATTTATATTTTCTAAAAATAATAACAATATCAAAACAATTTTTGATATCGTTAAACAGAAATTAAATATTGATTTTAATGATATTATCTATGACAAACTTGACAATATCAAAATTTCTACATTTTTTTAATCGAACTAATATATCATTAGCATCTTCTTTTGTTATATTTAAATATCTTATCAATACTGCAAACTTATTTAGATGTATTATATATGGATAGTTTTTTTGAATATCACTATAATTATATTTATGTTCTCTACATCTAACTAAATATTTACATAACATATTCCTATATCTCCTTTTATCATATAATAATTTACATATTTCAGCATCAAATATTTTTGGTAATGTTAAACGTATTATATATCCACTAAACATATTACTTCTATTTTGTAAAACTCTTTTACATATCTTCTTTGACATATCATCTGTTAAAATCTTTTTTTTCTTTAGATATGCAACTAAACAATAATTTTTTGCATATATATCAATCATACTATCATTAAATGTTATATCTATTTTATAATGATTAACTAATCTCATTAAATTATGAAAACGTAATTCTATATTACAATATTTAAATAGAAATTTAACTTCAGACTCATATTTTTTTTTAAATAATGGAAATAACTTATTCATAATTATAAGATTATAAGAATTTATCGATTTTATCATTAAACATTTCATTTCAGTAAATGTAAAACTATTAACAAAACCCATTTTAATTATTTTATTGACTAAATTTAATATTTTTTTATCATTATCATATGAAGACATCATCATACTCTTAATATTTAATAATATCTTATAACATAATGATGGTGATAACTTCTTATAATTAATGTAATTATCTAGATAATAATAATTCATATATTCTAATGCATATGTTATATATTCATTTGTATCTATATCTAGATATGATATCATGTTATCAAATATTTCTCGATTACTAACACCACAACATATTGCACTCTTTATTATTTTATCTTTGATACCAATACAAGTTATTTTATCTAAATATTTATAAATATTATTATTATTATCTGATTGATCAAAATTTGTATTTATTTTATAAGATTGATTAGTATCATTAAGATATATAGTTATTTTGTTTTCATTAGTTATTCTTTCAATTGATATAATATTTTCATAATGATTATTAATTAATTGGGTTTTTAGTTTATCTGAAACAATACGATCTAATAAAAAAGTAAATATACTATAACAATTAATATTACCTCTAATCATTTTTGCACTATAATTAGATAGAAAATGTATTAAATTTGGAACATATGTATCATTATTCATTAATTCATAAATATAGACAAAACAATGATATTTATTAGCTGCGCTTAATAAATTTAACATATATATGTATAGATCATTATTCCAATTAATATTACGTATAAATAGATGAGTGTTTGAATCAATTAATGGTTCATCTGATTTTAACATATATACAAATAAACAATTAACTAAAAACACTTGAGTTTGATAATAATTTGGTGTGTTATAAATATTATATTCAATATGTTTAAGAATAGAAACAATCATCAAACCATTTAGTTTTTGATTATTCATATCCATTTTTTTTTCTATAGTATAAGTGAATACTCTAGCTATTTGACTATTATCATATTTATTTATTTCTAAAATATTAAATGTTTCATAAAAAGCATCATATTGTTCTAAATCAGTATATGTATCAACTATTTTATACTTATATAATTGATTTAATTTATTACTTAGATCTTTAAAATATCCCATTTATTAATAAATATTTGTTTTCCTTTTATCTTAATTTATTTAATAATTTTGATATTTGAGTTTCTGTTAATTTCATTCTTTGATTAAAATCATCCTCATCTATTAATATCATAATCTTGTTTTCATTAATTAAGTCTTTAATGTATTTAATAAAATCTAAATTGACTTTCATTATTTTCAATACTGATCTCTTATCATTAATTCCAAATATCTCTTTTGTTTTTGGATTCTTCATTATCTGAAAAATTAAACCATAAAATAAAGAAAATATTTGTGTTTTGACATATTGATCACAAAATCTATCTAATTCATAATATTTATCTGAAAATTTAATAATACAATTACCAATATTAGTATTTTGGATATATCTATTCAATTTCATCTGACAATAAACATAAAATGTATAATACATATGAATTGTATGACAAACATATAATATTAATGGATCTGATACATATGAATAGTTAAAGTAGATCTTAATTAAAGGTTGTAATAAGATAATTAATGGTAAGTAAAATAGATAAGATGATCTAAAAATTATTAGACTTAATGTTAATAAAGATTTTGATAATAACATGATTGATATATTATAATATATTAATAATTCTTTTATATTATAAAAAATTGACGAATATTAACTTAAATAATTAATTGTAGATTAGAATAAAGAAAAGATGGATCAATCATTTAAACTTTCTGGTAGTAAACTTTCTGGTAGTAAACTCCATGATAAATTAATAATTGAATACAATAAGTTATATATCTATTATATTTTACAAAAATATAGAATACATGAATCATGGCATCAATTATTCTATTCAGTAAGTGATAGATTAGTAAATTTATTACAGAAAATTGAAAATCAAAAAAAAACAAAAATAATTTATCCTCAATCTAATCTTATTTTTAAAGTATTTGAGAAAGATATTAAAGACATTAAAATATTATTATTAGGTCAAGATCCATATCATGGACCTGGACAAGCAATGGGATTAAGTTTTTCAGTTCCAAATGGTGTACCAATTCCACCATCTTTATGGAATATTTTTAAAGAATTAAAGATTGAATATCCAGAACAAAAATATGATTTTAAACATGGTGACTTAACTAAATGGTCTAATAATGGGATCTTCTTATTGAATTCAGCTTTAACTGTCATTGAGAAAACTCCTAATTCACATCAAGAATTATGGTCATGGTTTACTGATTTAGTTATTGATTATATTGATAATAACAGAAATAATGTTGTTTTCCTTTTGTTAGGTAAGAATGCAGGATTAAAACAAATTTATATAGATGATAGTAAGAATCATATTATAACAGGAGTTCATCCATCACCATTAAGTGCGAATAATGGATTTTTTAAATCAAATATATTCAAAAGAGTTGATGACAAATTAAAAGAACCTTTTAATTGGTTAAATTGATTTAAGGTAATATTAATAATGATAATTAAAATGACTTCATTACACGAATTTATAGGTAAACATTTTTCAAAAGATGGATCAGTTGAAATTTTTGCAAGAAGTCTAGGTGAAGATAAATTAGAATATGAATTAGATGAATATAGACGTGAATGTGAAAATGCCGAGAGAGAATTTGAAGAAAATATAACTAATAATCAAAATGTTAATCCAGATGAAGATAATGGGTTTTTAGAACCAAATAATGATGGATTACTTAATTTATTTATTAAAAATAATGATTATGAGATATCAGTTATTAAAGTAGAAAGTACAGATAATCTGAAATCTAGTAAAACCTTTGTGATACCAAGAAATGGAGAAATAATAGAAAGTATATATTTGGAGTTAGATTTACCAGAAAGTTTTGAAACATTAAATTCAGATCAAAAATGTATAATATTACACATGACTGTTCAATTAATTATAACTGGTCAACATTTATTAACTACAGAATTAATAACAAATTTAATACAGCAAATTTGTTTAGGTTATAAGATAAATGAATATGATAATAAATTACAGATACCATTATTTAGTTTTCACACTTTTGATACATTTAAAAAAGACTTTAAATTAAATGGTCTTCCAATAACTGCATTACAATATTCTGAAATAAAGATTGCATTATCTTATGATACATCTTTTCTTATTCCAATGAGATTAGTTGTTAAATATTATTTTATGCAATTAAATAGTAGATCTTATATGATACGAAACTATTTTACATTCTTAATCTTTCAATCACAACAAAGCATGTATATAGTAAAATATCCAATAGAAGATATAAAATTTAGTTATGGTTTTAATCATGATGTTAAATTTTTAATGATATATTTTGATCAAGAAAGTTCTAATGATATAGAATTTAATAAACCAATTATAAGTTCAATTAATTTAAATTTAGATTCTGAAACAATAAGATTTACATCAGAAGATATATTAACAATGGAAATATTAGGAATTAGTATGTATTTATTACCATTATATCAAGAGTTAAATTCATGGGAAAAGATTTCTAAATGTTTAAAGGATCCATCAAATATGCCAAAAAGTATTATTAATTTTAGTAAAATTGATAAACAATCATTATCTATTCAGTTTGAAAATGATTATGAAGAATGTTTTATACATATCGTTTGTATTAATATGAATGGAATAGTGATTCATAATGGTATGGTAAGTTTACTTTATTATGATTAAAATAAATATAATTAATTTAAAATTAAGTTAATTATATTTGATTTAAGGAATCATAGAAAAATGGAGAAAAATATTAATGTTGATCCATTTAGTGCAAATCCAATTAATGATAGTATTAATTCTTCTCCAATATATAATAATGTTCCATCAATGAATAATCTTCAATCAATTATGAAGATGCAATTAATGAATAAAGTAATGTCAAATATTACATTTTTACAGACGGGAAATCAATCAATTGATACAGTTATTTTAACATTAATTCAAGCATTATTAATTAGTTTAGTTTCAATATTTGTATCACAGATGGGATCTTTTATGAAAATATTTAGTTCATCATCAAATCGTTTATTAATATTATTAAAACAGTATATGTATATAGTATGGTGTAAGATATTTAAGAAGCGGAAGGTGTATCCTCGGATGGTAGACATTCCATACATATCGGACACGAGACAGATAAATGAGTTATACAAGGCGATATTTTGGTATTTAACGCATGATACTGAGATAGATTATTTACATGAACCATTTTTACAGTATATATTTGACAAGAAGATAACTTTAGAGAACAAGGATGTAATTAAGAATAATTTAACAATTCATAAAATATTAACACAACATAAGATTAAAAGTATAAAATATAAAAATCATGAGATTAAATATTCGTTATCAACAGATTTGATAACCGTTTATACGGATAAAGATAGAAAGAGAGAAAATTATAAGGTGACATTATGGACAACTGTTGATGAAATTGAAAAGACTGATATATTAGATGATTTCTCACAACATTGTTTAACTGAATATATTAAAAATTTAACATCATCAATATGGTCTCAATTAATTTATGTCAATAAGAATGGAAAATGGGAATCATCGCCATCGAATAATACGAGGAAGATGGATACGATAATTTTAAACAATTCATTAAAGGATAATATTAAATCGGATCTTCAGTTATTTTTAAATTCGGAGGAATGGTATAAGGATCGTGATATTCCGTACACGAGAGGTTATATGTTTTATGGTCATCCAGGAACGGGAAAGACATCAATGATCAAAGGTATGAGTTTATATTGTAAGCGTCATATACATTTTTTGATGTTATCGGAAGTAAATTCTGACAGTGAATTATTTGAATTATTAAAGAATATTAATTACAAGGATTCGATATTAGTGATAGAGGATATAGATGCGACATTAAAGTTAGTTAAATCTAGAGATATTAAAAATGTAGAATCAGAAGATTCGGAGGATTATGAAGATACTGATAGTGATAAAAAGAAGAAAAAGAGAGAAGAAAAAGAGGAATCAAAGTTAACATTATCAGGTTTATTGAATGCGATAGATGGAGTTTTTACATGTCATGGTCGTATATTAATAATGACAACAAATCATCCGGAAGTATTAGATGCTGCTTTAATTAGAGCAGGTCGAATTGATTCGAAATATTTATTTGATAATTGTACTCCAAACCAGATAAGAGGATTATATGAGATGTTTTTCAATAAATCAGTTGATGAAGAACAATTAATGAATATCAAAGATAAAGTCTATTCACCAGCACATATAACATCGGTATTTTTAAGATATAGAAATCAACCAGAGGAAGCATTAAATCATTTGGATGATGAGGAGACGAAGATAGTTATACCAAATTAAATTAATTATAATATGATATTATAATTAGTTTAGAAGTTAAATTAATTTTTTCATTACAAACCAGATATTAATAGCATCAGTTTCAGTATAAACAAATTCACAATTAAAATAATTACAAATTTCTTTAAGTAAATCAGGACTATATACATAATGATGTAGACATCTATTATTAATATTATCTAAACTTCGCTTAGTAAAATCGGCAAAAGATCCAGCAGGAGGATCCATAGATAAGTCATGATTTTGTAAAATTTCAGGTAATGTAGATAAGTCATCTTCGCCGACATTTTTCTGATATTGAGATAATAATGTAGAAAAAGAAGAGATGTTTCTCTTATGATCAAAACATAAAGATTTTTCTGGAACAATTATTATAATATATCCATCTTTTTTAATAATTCTTAACCATTCATTGATAGCTTTCAATGGATTTGCTATATGTTCTAAACAATGTGATGAAAAACAGAAATCATAAGTTTGATTATCAACTAATGGAATATGTACAGCATCATTAATAATAACTTTACCTTTTTTCCCATCATAATAATTATATTCATCTGTATGATTACTCCATATTGTATTTGCTGAAAATATTACGTTATCAATAGTAGTTGCATTTTGATATAAAATAGTTCCAGTTGGTGATGGACCACCAATTTCAACACCTATTTTATTTTGTGTAATTGTTTCTAAAATTTGATTTAACATTTATAATATTATTACATTATTTTCAAAAATATATAACGCATATTAATTATTAATTATATTATATTATATTAATAATATAAATGATGACATATATTGATAAAATAATAAAAATCGAATATGGTGTTGAAAATAACTATATTGATATCACAAATCATTTTAATATAAATAATATATTAAGAATATCAAAAGATATAAATTTAAATGAAACTTTTGGAGATCCTATAATTGGAACAACAAAACATATAAAAATTCAATTATTCAAAAATAATAAAATTGAAACAATTTATAAAAATAAACAAAATAATCATTTAGAAGATGATATTATTTTATGTCTTAAAACAGATCAAATACCAAAAGATATTTATGGTGTATATTATATTTGTTGTTTTGGATCATATTATTTAGATATTGTTGAAGAACAACTTACTATATTAACTAATTCTGGATTGTATAATGATAGTAAAAAAATTCTTATATTTATAACATTATATGAAAAAGATAAATGTAATATTTTAGATGAAAAATTAACTAAATTTGATACAAATAATAAATTTCAAATAATTACATCAGAATTAAATTTATATGAAAAATTCGCTATTAATAATTACAAACAATATATTGATTCAGATGATTATTATATGTATTATTTTCACACCAAAGGGATTACTCGTATAAATGAACCAAATAGTCCGTATCATAGTAGACGAAAAAACTTAAATTACTATATTTTACAAAATTATAAATTATGTTTACAATATTTAAAAGAATATGATGCAGTCGGATGTTCTTTATCAAGATATCCATTATTACATTTTTCAGGTAATTTTTGGTGGACAAAATCAAGTCATACTTATAGATTACCTAATAAAATTAATAATGAATATTTAGCTTGTGAAATGTATATATGTTG
>JACCDO012321020.1_pt1 | contig 18705 bp, 17 predicted proteins | sample 7446101 | NCBI WGS metagenome assembly JACCDO01 (sample SAMN15323440, study PRJNA562643) | freshwater metagenome | isolation source: river surface water | place: USA:Blue River Watershed | collected 2017-08-16 | reverse complement strand
TCAGCGACTCGACGGGGAGATTGAGTTCCTTGAACGACGGAATCTCCTCCTTGATCGCGCGGAACACGAAGCCCGTCTCGCCGCATTGATTGAACACATTGCAGCGGAAGCGGCCTGCGCCAGGCAATGCGACCGCGAGGTCCGTTGCGCCGGAGGTGCGATACTCCTCCTTGTGACGATCCGTGAGCACCTCGTCGAGGTAGCCACGCATCACCGCGCGCGTCAGCGGTTGGTCGCCGACGAAACGAATCACGCCGGATTGACGAATCGCAGGACAACCGCCGGTCTTCAACACGAGGTCGGAAGCGCCTTCCTTGACCATCATGCGAAGGAAGTCACTGAGCTTGGGATCGCCAGTGGTCGTAGTGGTCTGCGTGATGACGTTGTCGGTATCCATGCGATAGAGCCTCCGATCCCGGCTCTATCGGCAGAATCCCGCTGCAAAACTCCACACGTGCCCCAGCGCTCCATGCCAGCGGACTCGTCGCCCGCGCGCAGAACGCTACGCCGTCTCGGCGAGCGTCCGGGTCACCTCGATCACGAGGTCCCGCAGTCCCTTCTGCATCGCGCTCGAGATGCGCAGCACCTCGTGGCCTAGCGCAGCCTCGAGTTCCTTCGCGCAACGCTCCGAATCCTCGTCTTCGACCTTGGTCGCCACCACGATCGCCGGCCTGCTCGCGAGCGCCGCAGAGTGCGCTGCCAACTCTTGGCGAACCGTGCGATAGGCATCCGCCGGTGGCTGCAGCGCCAGTTCGCTGCAATCGACGAGGTGAAGCAGCAGGCGCGTGCGTTCGATGTGCTTCAAGAACTTGTCGCCGAGTCCCTTGCCGAGGTGCGCGCCCTCGATGAGGCCCGGGATGTCCGCGATCACGAACGTGCCGCCGCCAGGTCCTTCGGCGATGCCGAGCATCGGCTCTAGCGTCGTGAACGGATAGCCCGCGATCTTTGGCCGCGCTCGCGTCAGAGTCGCAAGCAACGTCGATTTGCCGGCGTTAGGCAATCCAAGCAATCCGACGTCGGCGATCAGCTTCAGGCTCAGCAGCACGTCGCGCTGCTCGCCCGGAGTCCCGCGCTCCGCCTCGCGCGGCGTGCGATGCGTCGCCGTCGCAAAGCGAGCGTTGCCACGGCCGCCGTAGCCGCCGCGCGCCACGACGAAGGGCTCCTTGGGGTCGACGAGATCGCGCAGCACGTTGCCGTGCTCTGGATCGATAACGACGGTGCCGACCGGAACCTCGAGCACGAGATCGCCAGCCTTCTTGCCGTAGCAGTCCTTGCTGCCACCAGGCTCGCCGTTCTTCGCGGCAAACAGCCCTTGCCCCGTGAGGTGGTAAAGCGTGTTCACGTGGGTCGATGGCTGCAGGATGATGCTGCCACCATCGCCGCCATCGCCGCCGTCAGGACCTCCGCGCTGGACATTCTTGTCGCGCAGGAAGGAGACACAGCCGTCGCCGCCTTTGCCGGCGCGCACCGTGATCTGGAGTTCATCGACGAACATGGGAACTCAGCAGGTCAGCGGTAGGAATCGCCGCGGCAATTGCGCGGCGATCGATGCAGACGGAGCTCAGTTGGCCGAAGGCGCAACTGGCTCGACGTCAACGCGGCGGTTCTTCTGGAAGCGGACGACGCCATCCGCGATCGCGAACAGCGAGTCATCGCCGGCGCGACGCACGTTGCGGCCGGGGGTGAACTTCGTGCCGACCTGACGAACGATGATCGAGCCGCTCGACACAGCCTGACCGCCATAAGCCTTGACGCCGCGGTACTGCGGGTTGCTGTCGCGGCCGTTCTTGGTGGAGCCTTGCCCCTTCTTGTGAGCCATTTCTCTAGTCCTCTATGGGATCAGGCGTGGATCGCCTCGATCTGGATCTCGGTGTAGCGGGCGCGGAAGCCGTTGAAACGACGGCTGTTCTTGCGCCGGCGGAACTTGCCGATCACGACCTTGTCGGCCTGCACGTCGGTCCGCAGCACCTTGGCCGTGACCTTGGCGCCGGAGACGTAGGGCGAGCCGATGCGGCCTTGGCCCTCACCACCGACGAGGCAAACCTTGTCGAAAGTGAGCGTGCTGCCCTCCTGCACGCCTTCGTGCAGGTGGATCTGGATGCGGTCCCCGGCCTGGACCCGGTACTGCTGATTGCGGTCGTCGACGACGGCGTACATGCAAAAACTCGATGTTGGCCACGCCAGGATCGGCGTGGGAAAGGGCGAGGCAAGATAACGACGGCCCAAGGGGTTTCAAGGGCCGCGTCGGAACGGTTCGCTCCGATTCGCGCGCGGACGGCCGCCTTTTGGCGGCCAACCGCAAGCAATCCACCCGGCAGCCGCCCACCAGGGGCGGCCCGGGTGCACGGTCAGGCCTTCACGCCGAGCCCGGCGGGAATCGCGATGCGGGCGGGCTGGCCGTCCCCGGTCAGGAAGCGGTAGTGCACCACGTCGATCGGGTAGGTCGGCTCGGGTCGGAACACGACCGTCTTCCCGACCGCGTCCTCGAGGTCGAGGATCGGGCGGCGCTTGTAGTTGCTGAGGTAGTCGTTGACGCCCGGATTGGCGAAGACCTGGAGCATCGAGTAGCCCTTCAGGTTCAGCAACGCGCGCACCTCGCGCAGCACGGACAGCGCCTTGCTCTGAATCGTGCGCGACCAGCCAGCGCCCTTGCAGTGCGGACACTGCATGAACACCGTGCGCTTCAAGCCAGGGCCAACGCGCTGACGCGTGATCTCGAGCATGCCAAACGGCGAGATGCGGCCAACCTTGATGCGCGAGCGATCGCCGCGCAACTCGTCGATCAATCGCTTCTCGACGCTGCGCCGGTGCTTCTCCTGCGCCATGTCGATGAAGTCGATGATGATGAGGCCGCCGAGATCGCGCAGTCGCAGCTGACGCACGATCTCCGGGATCGAATCGAGGTTGGTGCGATACGCAGTGTCGTCGAGGTCCGCGCCCGGCTTGAACTTGCCGGAGTTCACGTCGATCGCGACGAGCGCTTCTGCTTGGTCGATCACGATCGACGCGCCGTTCGCCAACTCCACCTTCGGTTGGTAGAGCGCCTCGACATCCTTCTCGATGCCAAAGCTGTGGAACAGCGGCGTCGTCTGCTCGTGCTGCTTGATGCGATCCGCCATGTGCGGCATCAACTTCTCGGCGAAGTCTCGGATGCGCAGATAGACGTCCTCGCTGTCCACCACCACTTCGGCGATGTCTGGCGTGAACAGGTCGCGCATCGCCTTCAAGACGAGATCCGACTCCTGATACAGCAGAGCCGGAGCGCGCGTGACCTTGAGGCGCGCAGCGACCATCTCCCAGATCTTCTTGAGGTAGTCGCGGTCGCGTTGGAGGTCCGAGAGCGACTTGTTGACGCCCGCGGTGCGAACGATGAAGCCGATGCCGCCGTGGCCGGTCTCGTCGAGCTCGCGGACGATGCGCTTTAGGCGCTTGCGCTCCTTGTGGTCCTCGATCTTGCGCGAGACGCCGCACTTCGGAAGGCTCGGCATCAACACGAGGCAGCGACCCGGCATCGACACGTAGGTCGTCAGCGTCGGGCCCTTGGTGCCAATGCCTTCCTTGGTGATCTGGACGACGACTTCCTGCCCCTTCTTGAGCAGTTGGTCGATCGTCGGGCGCGGGCGCGAGGACGAACGCTGCGGACGCTCGCGATGACGGCCGCGGCGCTTGCCGCGGCGATCCTTCACCGCTTCGACGCCATCGCCGCCTGCGTTGGGTTGCGCGGATTCTGCGGTGCCGCCTTCGGCGTTGCCGTCGTGCGACTCGCCCTGCGCATCTGAGGTTGCGTGCGGAGCATCCGCATCGTGCTCGCCGCCGTGGGCCTCCGACGCATCGCCGCCGTCATGCTCCTCGCCGTCGGCGTGGGCATGCTCGTCGGCATCGTCGCCATCGTGGCCGTGCTCGGCATGGCCGCCATGCGAGTCCTCGCCATGCGCATCGTCGCCGTGCGCATGCTCGTGGTGATCGTCGTGGTCGTGACCGCCGTGATCGTCGTCATGCGACGCATCGTCCGTCGCGGCAGCATCCGCAGAAGCGGCCGCGCCATCGCTGCCGTCTCCGCCAGCCTTGGCGTTCGATGCGCCGTCCGCGCCTTCGCTGTCATCGTCCTCGTCGTCCGCGAGCGCTTGCTGCACGGACTCTGGGCCATCCTCGGCATCGACGCGCGCGCGCCCTTCGATCACGTCTTCCAGCTGGAAGTCGGGACGGCCATAGGCTGGCAGCACGTCGCTGACGTGCAAGAAGCCGTTGACGCGGCCGCCAAAGCTCACAAAGGCCGCGCCGATGCTCGGCTCGATGTTGACGACCTTGCCTTTGTAGACGTTACCGAGATAAGCCTCCCGGCTCGCCAACTCGACGTGCAGCTCCTGCAGCACGCCATTCTCGACCACTCCGATCCGGCTCTCTTCCGGATCGAGGGCGTTCACAAGCATCCTCTTCAAGGGAATCTCCTGGGTGACGAACGCCGCGCGCGAGCGCAGCGGTCCGCGCCGCCCGGGCGCACGCAATCGCGTGCGCGCAGGCAGGCCAAGCGTTTGCCTCATGCAAACGGGCCAAAGGGCGACTGCGGAACTGGACTGATACCGATCCATGCCGCCCCGCCGCGGTGCCGGAAGTGCTGCTGCGCGGCGAACTCGCCGCAGCGCATGCTGCTGACCGGACCAAACGATGTGGCGCCATGGGCATCTCGTGGAAGGCGAGGAGCCCTGTCGAGCCCTCGCGCGCCTGCGACCCCCGGCCGCAAGCGTGGCGGATCCTACGGAGCCGACCTCACAGGCTCAACGCTGCAGTCCGCGACCCATCCATCGCTTGCGAGAACGGCTGCGAGTTGGGCCTGGAAATGCAAACGGGCGGGATGAACCCGCCCGTTGCGCACCGATCGGAGCGGCCGCTCCCGAAGCGGCCGCCGCGTGCGATCAGCGATCCTTGCCGAACACGGCGTCCTTCTCGCGGCCGAAGTCCTGCATGCGCTCGCGCAGGGCTTCCTCAAACTGGCGCTTCGTGTCCTCGGCGCTGCGGATGAGGTTCGGCGTGATGAAGACGATCAGGTTCGACTTCACGTCCTGCGTCTGGCGGTTCTTGAACAGGTAGCCGATGACCGGGATGTCGCCGAGGAGCGGCAACTTGATCTCGGTCTCCGTCTGCGTCTCGCTGACGAGGCCGCCGAGCACGGCGGTCTGGCCGCTGCGGAGCAGCAGCTTGGTTGCGATCGTGCTGGAGCCGACGCGCGGCAGCGCGATCGTGCCTTCCTGGCCGCCCGAGCCGATCGAGAACACGTCGAAGCCGGCCGGCGACACCGCCGAGGCCGAGCCCGTGCCCGTGAGCGCCGTGCGCTGCGGGATCACTTCGAGGATGACCTTGTCCGTGCCGGGCACGACGTGCGGCGTCGCGAGCAACTGGAAGCCGACGTTGACCGGCGAGTCATCGCCTTCTTCGAGCGCCAGCAACAGACCGCCAGCCTGGCCCTGCTCGACGCGCGACTGCGCGTAGCGAACGGCCTCGCCGACGAAGATCGTCGCGGGCTGGTGATCGAGCGCCACGATCTTCGGCGCCTGCGTGATCTCCGAGCGCGCGTCCTTCTTGAGCAGGCGCAGCGTCGCCGTCACCTGCGTGAAGTCCAACGCGCCGTAGATGACGTTGGGGATCGTCACGTCGGCCGACTGGTTGCCCAGCGGATCGACGAACGGACCCGTGCCGCCGTCATTGGCGATGATGTTGTCGTCCCAGCCGCCAGCGCCGAGATCGAACGGCAGCTTGGTCGGGATCTGGCCGAGGCCGAGGCGCGCGGTGTAGCCGTTGCCGCCGGGGCTGATGCCGATGTCGAGCACGTCTTCGTTCGTCGTCGTGACGAAGCGAACGTCGAGGTAGATCTGCGCGGGCTCGATGTCGATCTGCGAGACGATGCGCTTGATCTCGTCCACCACCGGACGGGTGTCCTTGATCAACAGCACGTTCTGCACGTCGTCGTAGTCGAGGCTGCCGATCTCCGGCGTGATCATGCGCTGCAGCGACTCGAGCAGCGTGAACTCGACTTGGCCCATCTGCTGCATCTGCATGTTGGCCTGACGGTTCTGGACGTATTCCGACGTCAAGAACGGCACGTATTGCGAGCTCGGGCGCACGTAGCGCAGCGGGATTGCCTCGAACACGAGGTCCTGCTGGATCTTCGACGGCGGAACAACGCGCAGGATGCCGCGGTCCTCGACGACGACGAAGCCAAGCGTCTTGACCGCCGCGTCGAGCGTGTCACGCCAGGGGATGTTCTTGAGGCGCAGCGAGATCTGGCCCTTCACCTCAGGAGCCGTCGCGATGTTTGCGCCACTGATCTTGGCAATCGTGTCGATCACCATGCCGATGTCCGCGTTCTCGAACGCGAACGTGCAGCGCGGAGGCTTCTCGACCTTGAGGACGCCGCCATCGAGTTCCGTCACGACGCAGTCCGCCTGCTCCGCGACGAGTTCGAGCGCTTGGCGCCAGTGGACGTCAGCCAGATCGATCGACACGGTCGACTCGATGCCCGGCTCCATGATGATGTTGACGCTGGCCTTCTTGCGAATGCTCGCGACGACGTCGCGGAGATCGCGGTCCTTGAGGCGAAGCGTGAGACGGCTGGCGCGGTCGCCCGCGGCGGCAGTCTCGATGTCCTCGCCCTGGCCCTGAGGCTTCTGCTGCGCAGCTGGCTGCTGCGGAGCGGGTTGTTGCGCCTCCTGAGCCGTTGCGACGGCCAGGCCGGAAACGAGCGCGAGCGCGCTCACCATCAACGAACGGCCCAAGGGCCGGATCCAATCGATTGCCTGCATCTTCGATCCTCTCCCGAGTCGGGATGTCGGGTTGATTCGCCTTGTGTGCCACGCGCCGAAACGGCGCTGCCACGGGGGTCCTTCTCCATCGGCGCAGCGCGAACCCACCCTTTAGGGGATTTGCGCTGCAGCGTCGGTCCGTTACGCCGACGCGCGTCCGCGTTGCGCGGACGCCACTGTCCTTCCTGCAGTTACAGCGTCTTGATCAGCGTCAAGCCGCGGAACACGAACCACACCTGCTCTTCTTCGACGCGGCGGAGCATCAGCTCGTCGCTGATGTATTCGCCCTCTTCGAAGACGTTGCCGTTGAGCAGCAGGCCAGCGCGACCCGAGTCGTGGTTGACGACCACGCCTTGGATCTTGAGCTCCAGCTGGCTGAACTCCATCGCGGTGCGAACGCGCACGTGCAGCGCCTTCGCGGTGACCGCCATCGAGTAGCGCGGATCCGACTCAGGCACGAGCAGGCGCTGCGAGATCGCTTCGTAGCGATCGCTCGCGGACTGCAGATCGCCCTCGCCGAGCAGTTGCGTCATGCTGTCGACGAGCTGCTGCATCTCGTCGCCGGACAGGTAGGGGTCGCGAGTTTCGCCATCGCGCTTGCCGCCGCCCGCCGCCTTCATGTCCGCCAAGGGCTCCAGCACTTCCTTGATCCAGCGCTGCCGCACCTGCGGCGACGTGATCTGCTGCTTGCCGTTGACCTCGGCCACTTGCTCCTCGAGCTTCGCGATGCCTTCCTTCAGTTCGCGATCGAACGTGAACTGATCGAAGATCGTCAGGTCCGTCTTCGCCAACTTCTGGCTGACGGCCTTCAGGCGCTGCACCTCGCCGAGGAACTTCTCGAGAATCGCGCGTTGCTCCTCAACCGGCGCGCCTTCCGCCTGGCCCTCGCGCTCGCGAGGATCGACGAAGATGTCGCGACGGCCGCGCGGTCCGCGGTGCTCGTACTTGTCGATGCGGATCGGCTGCATGCGCTTCACGATCTCTTCGCGCAGCTGATCCTTCTTGTCGTTGTAGTCCGGGATGGTGACTTCCTGGCCCGAGCTATTCGGGTTGTAGGTGTAGGTCTCCATCGTGAGCTTGATCGTGTGGACGGTGTCTCCGTCGCGCATGACCGGCTCGCGCTCATTGAGCTGCGCGATCGAGTAGTCCGTGATCGCAACGAGGCGCTCGTAGTTCTCGATGCTGTTGATGAACTTCAAGAACTGCCACAGCGTCGCCGTGAGCTCGTACTGGTACTCGATGCGCTCAAAGCGCTCGACCTGCTTGTCGTTCTTTCGCGCAGGGCGACCAGGCTGGAAGTTGATCGTCTGGATGCCCGAGCTCTGTTCGAACTGGTAGAGCATCTTGACGAAGTCTTCGAGGCCCTGCTCTTCCGGCAGGATCTTCACGTACTCGCCGAGGTTCTCGCGGAGGATCACCACTTCCTTCTCGGTCGCGGGGATCTTGGCGATCTTCTGCTCGCACGCAGCGATGTCGGTCTTCTTCTGCGCAATGGTCTGCTCGAGTTCTTCGATCAGGCCGCTCGCCCAGTAGACGCCGCCTGCAGCGACGAGACAGACGCCCAGCGCAACGCCGCCGACGGCCATCATCTTCTGCTTCTCAGTCATCTTGTTGGCCACAGGTCACCTCCGTCACTTGTTGCCGTTGCCGGCGGGCTTGGGGTTGGCGGCGGGCTTCTTCTTCGGGGGCTCCGCGACCATGGGCTTGAACTGCATCTGCAGCTGGAACTCGAACGAGTCCGGCGGCACACGCTCCTTGTCCTCGGCGTACTTGCCGCCAGGAGCCGTCTTCGTCGCAACGTCCGTGTAGAACGGCGCGCGCTGGATGTCCTCGTGAAGGTTCGCGACCTTCGACATCTCGGCGCCTTGCACCGCGCCAGGCAACGTCACCGTCGCCGCGCGGTTCTTCTTGTCCGTCTTCACGGTGACGCCTTCGAACCACGCGAGGTGGCGCTCGGAGTCTCCGCTGTTGTTGACGACATCCACGACCTCGTCCATGAACTTGGACCAGACGCGGCGCGACTTGCCGATGTCCTGGATCGTCTGCACGCGCATCGCGTAGTCGACGCGGTTGACCTCCAGCTTGTCGTAGTAGGTCGCCTTGGTCTTCTTCTGCGTCAGCTCCGCGGTGACCGCGGTGTCTTGACGCTCGAGATCGCCGAGTTCGCCGAAGTAGACGACGCCGAACCAGCCAATGCTGGCTGCGACGGCGAGAGCCGAGCCGAACGTCGTTGCGAGGACCTTCGGCGGGATTCGATTGCCGCGCCGATACTCAGCCGGCAGCAGATTGATGCGGATCATGTTCTGGGCTCCTTCTGATCAGGCTCCGGCCGCGAGGCCGACCGCGACCGCGATCTGGGGCGCGAACTGGTTGAGGGCTTCGACGTCGACGTTGTCCGACCGGACCTTCAGGCCCTCGATCGGGTTCCACACGCGGGTGCGTTTCTCGAAGATCTTCTCGAGGCTCTCCTCGAGGAACGGCAGCAGCGCAGCGCCGCCCGTGAGCAGCACGTCCTGCACTTCGCCATCGTTCTGGTTCTCGAAGAAGTCGAACGAGAGGTTGATCTCGTTGCCGAGGTCCTCGAGCACTTGCGCAACGGCTTCCTGCACGACGGCGATTTGCTCGCCAGGATCGCGCTTCAGCGCCTCGGCCTGAGCAGTCTCGAGGCCGAGCCGGCGCGTGATGGCCTGCGTCATGTCATCGCCGCCCATCGGCACTTCGCGCGCGAAGCACGTGATGTTGTTGCGGAGGATGTTGATGCTCGCCTTGGTCGCGCCGACGTCGACGAGCGCGACCGTGCGGCCGCCTTCGCGAACGCCAGGATTCACGACGTCAGACAGCTCGTACGCATTGCCGAGCGCAAAGCCGTCGATGCCGACGGAGACCGGCTGCAAGCCAATCTCGGTCAACATGCGCGCATGGTCATCGAGGATCGTGCGCTTGGCCGCAGTAAGCAGCACCTTCGACTCCGTCTTGCCGCCATCGCCGGTGGCCGACGACAGCTTCTGCGCGTCGATCTCCACTTCGCTGACGTCGAACGGGATGTACTTGTCGGCCTCGAAACGGACGGCTTGCTGCAAGCGATCGTCCGGCACGTCGACCATGTTGATGTAGCGGAAGATCACGCTCTTCCCGCTGACTGCGGTCGCGACGCGCTTGGTGCGGAAACGACCCGCGCGGAACAACTCCGCGATCGCGTCGTGCCGCGCCTGCTCGTCGGGCACTTCGATCTGGGCATAGCCCGTGATCAGGAAGTCGTATTTGTCTTGGGTGATCTCGACGGCCTTGATGCAGCTCGTTCCGAGGTCAAGACCGACGATGCTCTTTCGCTGCTTCAGCATTGCGTGCCGCGCTCCTTTGCGCGCTCCGTGCGGGGTGGGACCGATCCGTGCGTCCTATCGGCGTTCCCGCGGTCGCGAATTGAGCCCGACCGGGAAGGACCTCTGCAGCGGAGCGACGCCACCAGCGCGCAAGGCGCGATGCAGCCAGCGCGTAAGGCGCAAGTTCGGGCACAAAACAGGCCGTCGATTTTCGCGACAGGACCTGCGCAGCCGCCCCGGCGGTCGGTCCCGGTCCGGGACGCGCGGGGGCTACTCTTCGCCGAAGCCGGCCTGAATCAGCTCAACGAGCGCGCGAACCAGTTCGTCCGCATCCGGCCCATCGGCCTGCAACTCAAGCGTCGCGCCGCGTTCGGCTGCGAGCATCATCATCCCCATGATCGACTTTCCGTCGACCACGTCCGGCTCGCCTTGGCGCCGCACGGAGATCCGGCTCGCGTAGGAGTTCGCCGTCTGCACAAACAGGTGCGCTGGCCGAGCGTGGAGGCCATCGCGGTTGCACAGAGCCACTTCGGCTCGGCAGGTCTTCTCGACGTCGCCCATCGTGGTCACGACTTCGGCGAGAGTTCGCGCAACAGGTCGCGGATGGAGCTCTCGTCCTTGGCATCCAGCAGGAAGCGACGGAAGTCCGCGTTGCGTGCGAGCGTCGAGATCCAGCGCAAGCACTGAAGGTGAGCCTCGGGATCTGCAGCGGGCGAGACCACGAGGAACATGATCGAGACCGGTCGGCCATCGATCGCTTGCCATTCGATCGGAGTCGAAGTGCGCGCGAGAACGAGCGAGGAAGCTGCGATGTCCGCGTGCTTGATGTGCGGCACCGCGACCCCATTGCCGAGCCCAGTGCTGCCGATCGCTTCGCGTTCGAGCAGCTTCTTGCCCAGCGCGGTCGCTGACTTCTTAGCGACGATGCCGGCAGTCTGAGCGGCGAGAAGCAGCTCCTTGAGCGCGGCGTCCTTCGTCGACGCCTTCACCTCCGTGAGGATCGCGGCGGACGAGACGAGCGTGTCGATCATGGCTGCAAGTAGAGGAGCGATGCGGCGCGCGCGCCGAGAACGGCGCTGCGCGGCCTAGTTTCCAGGCAGCCGAGCCGCCTTGGGGGCAAAGGGTTTACCCACGCAGCGTCTTCCGGACAACTTCCTCGTAGGTCTCCTCGCCCTTCGCCTTCTTGGCGGCCTTCTTTCGGGCCGGAGCGGCCGTAGCGCCCTTGGCGCCCGGGATCTTGTGGTCCGTGCGCTTCTCCTTCTGCTTCTTCAGCTGCTTTTCCATCTTCACGACCAGCGAGTCGACGGTTGCGGAGAACGTGTCGCCCTGGTCTTTCGCGACCATCGGCTTTCCGCGTCGCATGTGGACGATCAGCTCCACCTCGGGCGACTCGTGCGCGTGGTCCGCGACGAGCTCGATGCGCGCGATGCGGTCGTTGTAGCGAGCCAGCTTTTCGATCTTCTTCGTCGCGTGCGCCTTCATGCGCGCGGAGATGTGGTCGTGGCGGCCCTTGAACTCGATCGTCAGTTCTTCGTCGTTGGTCATGAGGTTCTGGTGCGGCGTATCCGCACGACTAAGAGAGAGCGTCTTCCGGATCCGCGCAAGCAACTGCTGCCGTGAGTGGATCGGGATAAAGCACTCGGAGGAGATAGAGCCCGCAGGCCGGCGCGGTTGGCCCGGCTTCCCTGCGGTCGCAGCTGCGGAGAATCCTGCCGACATCCGAAGGAGCCAAACGGCCCCAACCGACGTCGATCAGCGTGCCCGCAATCGCGCGCACCATGTTGTAGAGGAAGCCATCGCCCTCGATGACGAGGTCGAAGCCCCACGTGCGCCGCGCGATGCGCAACGCGCGGATCGTGCGAACGGTGCCGCGCTTTCGCTCGTAGCCCGGATTGGTCGCAAACGACGCGAAGTCGTGCTTGCCGACCAGCGCCTGCGCGCCCTCGCGCATCGCGGCGAGATCGAGCGGGCGCTTGACCCAGTGGTAGTAGCCGCGGCCGACTGCGGGCCGAATGCGGCTCGTCACGCAGCGGTACGCGTAGCGCTTGCCCATCGCGCAAAAGCGCGCATGGAACCCATCGGGCGCCAGACGAGCGGACCGCACCGCGATGTCGTCGGGCAGGTTCCCGTTGAGCGCGGGGACCAACTGGGCGACAGGGAACTCGCGCGGCAACCGAATGTGCGCGCTCTGGCCAAAAGCATGGACGCCTGCATCGGTCCTGCTCGACCCCTCGACCACGACGCGTTCGCCGAAGATCGTCATCAATGCGTCTTCGACTCGCTCTTGCACGGTCACGGCGCCGAGTTGGCGCTGCCAACCCGAGTAGTGCGTCCCGTCATAGGCGATCGTCAGCAAGACCGTGGACACGGGCGAGGAGGATAGCGAAGCGAACTCAGCGGCGCACTGCGAACCATGCGAAGGCAGCGAGCCCGCATCCGAGCACGGCGCCGAGCGCTGCGAGCACCGGTTGGTCCATGCTGGTCCACGCGTAGGCCGCGAGCGACTCGACAACAAGGAACACGGCCGCGGGAATCGCAGCTTCGTGGAACGCGACGTCGGCGTGCGCCGGCGCCGATTCGGGGCGAATGACGTTGTGCGAGTCGAGCCGCGGTTGCGTCGGCGCGACCTCTCGCTTTGGCTGCGGATCGGCCATCGCCGCATCGACGGTCGCGCGCTGGCCCAACCGTTCCGTTCGCGCGGGCTCGACCTTTTGCGCAACCGCGGGCTGCGGCGGCGCCTTGGCCTGCGCTGGCGCGATGTCCTCCGCGAATTGCGGCGGCGGATCCCAACTCGTGTCGCGCGCGGCGTCCGCAGAATTGCCGCTCGGCTGCGAGAAGAGCAGGTCCTCGACTGCGCCCGATGCGGGCTCCTTGCTGAGCCGCACCTGCCCGAACGAGAACGGATCGTGTTGGTTCGTTGCCATCAGTCCTTGGCTCCGTGTTGACGGCGGCGGTAGCTAGAGAGGATCCCGAGGTCCTCGCGCAGCTTCGCAACCGTGCGGCGCGCGATCTCGATGCCTTGTTCGCGCAAACGCTCGACGAGCGTGTCGTCCGACAGCGGCCGCGACTTGTCTTCCGACTCAACGAGCGAAGCGATTCGCTCGGCGACCGCCGAACGCGCGTGCCCCGCAGAGTCGCGTCCATCCGCACTGCCGCCGGCACAGAACTCGCGCAGCGGCATCGTTCCGAACGCAGTCGCGACGTGCTTGCCAGCGATCGCGCGACTGATTGTCGACGCGTGCAGCGAGAGTTCGTCGGCGACTTCGGACATGCGCAGCGGCCGCAACGCGGCGCGGCCGCGCTCCAAGAACTCGCGCTGGCGCTCGAACACCGCGCGCGTCACGCGCAACAGCGTGCGCTGGCGCTGCGCGATCGCGTCGACGAGGTCGCGCGCTTGGCGCACCTGCGAGCGCAATCGTTCGCGCACCTCTTTGTCGACCGAGGCGTCCTTCGACATCTGCGCATACAGCTCGCTGACCGCGATCTGCGGCAGGCCTTCGTCTGCGAGCGCAACGTGCAACTCGCCATCGACGGTCCAAACGGCGACGTCGGCAACGAGGCCGGGCTCCGCCTGGGACCGCAGCGAACTGCCCGGCGCCGGCGTCAGTTGCTTCATGCGATCGACGAGCGCCGCGACATCGTCGACGGACAGCTGCATCGCGCGCGCAACTTCGGGCCACTTGTTGTCCGCGAGCTTCGCGAGGTGCTGCGTGAGCAGTTGCTCGATTGCCGCGTAGTCCGGGTCGCCCTCCGCTTGGATCAACATCGCTTCGACGCCACTGCTGGCGCCGAGGCCACGCGGGTCCATCGTCTTGAGCTCAGCCAACGCGCGCTCCGCGAGTTCCGTCGGCAACGCCGCGGACTTCGCGACTTCCTCGATGGGCGCTGGCAACAGCCCGCGTTCGTCGAGGTGCTCAGCGATCGCGCCGATGGCATCGCACAGGCTCTGCGGCAAGCCGCGCAGCGAGGCTTGCATACGAACCGCGTGGACCAGTTCGTCCACTGGCGCAGCCTGGCTCTCGAGCAATGCGCGCTTGCCATCGACGTCTTCGGTGACGGGCCGAACGCCGGGGCTATCCCACTCGTCGGCAGCGCGCGTCGTCGCATCGACGATCTGCGCGCTCAACTCCGCGGTCTCAGCAACGGGCGCGAGTTCCAGCGCCTCGTTGGTCTCCATCTGTTGGGAGACCAACTGCAGCAGGTCCGCCGTTGCGAGCTGCAAGATCTCGATCGATTGCAGCATCTGCGGCAGGAGTCGCTGCTCCATCCGCTGAGAGGTCGTTGCGCGAAGTTCCATCAGCCTTGTCTGCGGATGGTTTCGTCATGCGCGCACAACCGCTTGAGCAAGCAGCCTCAGCGTTGGGCATGCACCAACGCGGGAGTAGAGCAGGTTTCCCTTCAGGTCCGTCGACGCGGCTTCGGACGAGCCTCGGCTGCCGCAGCCAAGGGATCTTCCGGCCAACTGTGCCGCGGATACCGACGCATCAATTCGCGCCGCGCCGTCGGGTAGACGTTCTGCCAGAAGCTCGCGAGGTCGGTCGTGACTTGCACCGGTTGGTGGTTTGGCGCGAGCAACTCGAGCACAAGGCGAACGCGGCCGCCGGCCAGCAAACCGACCGACGGTAACCCGAAGAACTCCTGCATGCGCGCACGCACCTTGGGCCCGGCTGGCGCGGAATAGTCGATGAGAACGTGCCGACCCGACGGCAACTCGACGCGCTCGGGCGCGTGCATGCGCAGCGCGTTGGACTGCGCAGGCGATAGGCGCTGCGCGAGCATCGGCGAGAGGTCGAGGCCTGCGAGCGTGCGGAGGTCCGTGCTGGAGCCGAGCGAGTCCGCGGCGACTTCGACTTGCTCCTCCACCGAGAACGCGGGGAACTCGAGTTCGGGCATGCGTTCGCGCAAGAACGCGACTCGCGCGAGGAAGACCGAGGTCTCCTTCGACTCGCCGAGCCATCGCGAGGGATCGCGACGCAGCAGCGGCATCAGCAGTTCGCGCACCCGCTCCGCGGGAGCTTCGCCGCCGCGCGCCGACGACAACCAGAGGTCGCGATAGGCGCGCACGCGCACCGCGAACACGCGGCCCTGTTCCTCGTCGAGTTCCGCTTCGATCGAAGTGCGCAACGCGCCCGAAGACTCCAACAAGCGCGCGTCGATCGGCGCCACGACCGTCGCTTGCGATCGTTGCTGCCTACCGGACTCATGCAGGCGCAGCGCGATCACGAGATCGTGGCCATCGGCAGCCGGCGGCAACAACAGCCCGCGACCGCCCGTCATCGTGGCTTCACGCGCGTCCTTCTGGAGTCGCGATGCGACCCGATCCGGAAAGCCCGCGAGCAAGCAGGCCGGCAGCGCTTCCGCGCGATCCTGCGCATGCGACGCGTTGCGCGGGACCAATCGTTCGATGGTGCGAAACACGTTGCGCGCAGCCTGCGGCGACACGCCCGCTTCGCGACAGAGATGCGCCGGGAAGCCGCGATCGGCTGCTTCCAAGAACGCGGCAACTGCGGTTGTGAGATCGAGCCCGCCGCCTTGCCCCAGCGAATCGACATCGCCGAGCAGCGCCGCAGCAGCGGCCGCGGACCATGGGCAACCGAGTTGACGACCCGCGAGCACGACGGCGCCAAGGCGCGGATGCACGGGCATCGACAACAGTTCTTCGCCGCGCTTCGTCACCGCAGCGCGCGCATCGACGGCGCCGAGTTCGCGCAGCAACTCGTCTGCGCCCAAAAGCGCGGCTTCCGGCGGCGACTCAAACCACGCGAACTGGCTCGGATCGCGGCCCGAGAAGGAACGCACGGACAACGCTGCAGAGCAGAGGTCGACGCGCTGCACGTCGGGGATCGTGCGCGCGTTCATGCCGCGCTCCTCGCCAGCGGTCCACAGCCGGTAGCACACGCCAGGTCCCGTGCGGCCAGCGCGACCTGCGCGCTGCGTCGCGGACGCGAGGCTGATGCGCGACAGTTCCAGCACGTCGACGCCGCGGCCGCGATCGAATCGCAACTCGCGGCAAAGGCCCGTGTCCACCACCGCAGTGACTCCGGGGATCGTCAACGAACTCTCGGCCACGTTGGTCGACAGCACGACCTTGCGCGAAGTCCCAGGACGGATCGCGCGATCTTGGTCTTCGCCCGACAGCTTGCCGTGCAGCGGCAGGACCATCGCTCCCGTGCGTCGCGACAGATTGTCCATCGCGCGCTCGCAGCGCTCGATCTCGCCCGTGCCCGGCAGGAACACGAGCACGTCGCCAGCGGTCTCGGACAGCGCGCGTTCGACAGCTGCGCGCACGCGAACCTCGAGGTCCGCGTCGTCGCGCCGTGATTCGTGCTCGATGCGCACGGGATGAAGACGGCCATCGCTGTGCAACTCGACCGCGCCAGGCAAGAACGCGCGCAACGGCGCGAGATCGAGCGTCGCGGACATCACGCACAGCCGCAGGTCGGGGCGCACCGTCTCGCGGACTTCGCGCAGCATCGACAGCGCGAGATCGCCTTCGAGATGCCGTTCGTGGAACTCATCGAGAACAACTGCCGCCACGCCTTCGAGGAACGGGTCCTGCACGAGGCGGCGCACCAGCACGCCTTCGGTCAAGAAGCACAGTCGCGTGTCGCGCGACGCGCGACGATCGCCGCGCACTTGGTAGCCGACGAAGCCGCCGAGTTCGCATCCGAGTTCTTGCGCCACGCGCGACGCTGCTGCGCGCGCAGCAAGCCGCCGCGGCTCGAGCACCAGCACTTCGCCGCCGAGCCCCGCATGCGCGAGCGCAGCCGGGGCGCGCGTGGTCTTGCCAGATCCAGGCGGCGCAGCGAGCAGCACGAGCCCGCGGTCGCGCACTGCGGCCACGACTTCGGGCAGCAGCGGATCAATCGGCAACGCGTCCTGCATTGCGAGTCAGGCCAAAGGCGGCAGCGGCCGCCTGCCTTGCAGCGCGTCGGCGAGGATCGACTTGCTCAGTTGCGTGATCGATCCGCCGGCAGGCATGCCGCGCGCAAGCCTCGTCACGTTGCTGCAAACGGGCCGCAGTCGTTCGGCCACGAGTTGCGCAGTGCCTTCGCCTTCGAGGTCCGGGTTGTTCGCGAGGCACACTTCGCGCACGCCGCCGTTCTTGCAGCGTTGCACGAGCGCGCTCGTCGTAAGGTCGTCGGGACCGATGCCTTCGACTTGGCTGACGCGACCTTGCAGCACGTGGTAAAGCCCGCGATAGCCCGCGTCTTCGAAGCGAGTCACTTCGCGCGGGTCCTCGACCACGAGAACGATGCTCGCATCGCGCGAAGGGTCCGAGCAGATCGAGCAGGGATCCACGGCATCGAGTTGGAAGCATTGCGAACAGGTCCGCACTGATTCGCGCACCGCGACGATCGCATTCGCGAGCGCGAGCGCCTCCGACTGCTCGATGCGCAGCAGGTAGTAGGCCATGCGCTCTGCGGAGATCGGACCGACGCCCGGCAGATGGCCGAGCTGCTCCATCAACCGCTCGATCGAGTGGTGCCGCAGGACCATGGCGTCGATTGCCGCGGGCTCAGAAGCCCATGCCCGGCAGGTTCATGCCGCCCGTGACCTTCTTCATCTCGCGGTCGCTCAGATCCTTCGCAGCAACGAGCGCTTGGCGCACCGCTGCCGTGACCAAGTCCTCGAGGCCATCGACGTCCTCGGGGTCGACTGCGGCCTTTTGGATCTTGACCGCTTGGACCTCCATGTTGCCGCTGATGTAGACCTTGACGGCGCCGCCGCCAGCCGTGCCTTCGACGATGCGCTCCGACAACGCGCGCTGCGTGTCTTGCACCCGTCGCTGCATCTCTTGCGCCTGCTTCAACAGGCTTTGCATATCGCCGAATCCGTGGCTCATCCGAGCGATCATGCCGCGTTGCGGCCCGCGAAGCCAAGGGCCCGAACCGGCGAATGCGGCGCGATCAGTTCTCGCTGTCGTCCGGCGGCGGCGGCACGTCCTCGACGACGGGCTCTGACTCGCGCGATGGCGGAGGCGCTGGCCGCCGCTCTTCTGGGTTCACGCCGACGATGCGGCCGCCGAACTTCTCAAGCACGCGCTTGGCCGCAGCACCGGGCGGCGGAGCCGAGGACAAGTTCGCGCCGCCTTCACCGATCGCTTGGACTTTGACGTCGACCGTGATCGTGCGCCCGAGCGCCTGCGACAGCCAACCGCGCAACTTCGTTTGCACCTGCGGCGACTGCGCGCGATCGCGGTGCATCTTCACTTCGCTCTCGACGGTCACCGTGACGACGCCCGCTTGGTCTGGGCCCGAGAACTTGCAGGCCTCCAAGGTGCGCAACAGCAGCGGTTCTTCGCGCGACGCGGCGAGCACGATGGAACGCAGGTCGCCGCCAGCAGGAGCAGCGCCAGAAGCGGCAGGCATCGCAGCACTTGCTGGACGCGACGCCGAAGGAGCCGCGGCTCCACCACGCGGCGCCGAGGACGCACCAAATCCACCATCGCGAACCGCTGCGACCAGTTCGCCGAGCGTCGGCAACGTGCCCGCCTCCGCCATGCGCACGACGGTGAGTTCCAAGATCGCGGCGCGATCTTCGAGGCGACGCAGACGATCGCGACCGAGCACCGCGGCTTGGATCAT
>JACCDO011642230.1_pt1 | contig 18707 bp, 14 predicted proteins | sample 7446101 | NCBI WGS metagenome assembly JACCDO01 (sample SAMN15323440, study PRJNA562643) | freshwater metagenome | isolation source: river surface water | place: USA:Blue River Watershed | collected 2017-08-16 | reverse complement strand
TGCATTTACTACTCTTGATGGCATACCTTGAGCAGCTTTGCTACAATTTAACGCAAAACCGTCAACTAATTCACTATCTATAGAAGATTGTCCATGACTTTTCAAAATATGGATATTGCCTACAGGACACTTAGCTTTATCTCCACTCTTATTAGATACTTTAACTTTTAACGCAGCATTGACTGCTAAGTTTGAAAAAAATTCACTTTCAGCACCTAAAATTTTGGATGACATTGACGTCTTAGCCGCATTGATTAAATTTTCTCTGCCTAAAGTATCAGCTTGAACAATAAGATTCGATTTGATATATTTTACGGCTTCTTTAACAGCTACACGATATCCTGACATAACTACAGTTGGATGAATATTATTTTTGACTAACTCATTTGCTCTTTTTAATAATTCTGCTGCAACAATAACGACTGATGTTGTACCTTAAAACAAATGTAAGTGAAATTGAAAAAAATAAATAAAATATAAGTGTTATAAAATAGTCATACCATCACCAACTTCTTGATCTTGCAAATGTGCCAAATCAACCAACACCTTTGCTGCTGGGTGTTCGATATCAAGTAATGAAAGGATTGTTGCACCATCGTTAGTGATAGTAACATCACCGATTTCATCCACCAACATTTTATCCAATCCAACAGGACCGAGAGAAGTCTTTACGACGTTGGCAATAGCCATGGCTGCCGTCACATTTTCACTACGCACATCTTGCCCGGATGTGCGGTTGCCATCTAATAACATACCCGCCTCCATTTTGCTTTCTTGTTCTTCTTGTTTTTTGAAATTTGCCATGGTCTCCTATAGATTAGGGTTATAAAGTGATGGGATAGAAAAATATTGATAATTATATTATCAGATAACGCTTGGATAGTTCAGCAACTTCTCGTGAACTTGAATCATTCCAGATAGATTCTAAACCAAGTATTTTTCAAGGTTGTTATCAACCGGATTGAAGATTGTGGAATAAATTTACAAGTGGAGTGCGAACGATATACATTATTTATTTTTCATTTATTTATTCATTTCTTTAACTTATTTTATACCTTATCGACCGGGCCTAGATTTTTGACACATGGCAATTTGCCAATAATGATTATATCGCAGTTGGCGGTCATGCTTCAGTGTTTGACCCGTCCCTACCATAAAACCGTTCTTCAGAGTGGCATTAATTGCTGCAGTAAGATAAGGTATCTATCGACAGTAGCCGGAGGAAATGAAAATAATGACCCCGCAGTTGCAGATGGTTTGGTAAGAATGAATAAACCCAAAGTTAGAATAGATCAAATAATAAAACAGAAAAAGCAAACTGTTCATACTATAACCGACATATCAACTGTAGAGGATGCTATTAACCATTTAGTTCATCATAAAGTAGGTTCTTCGTTGGTTACCAGTATCAACGGTGACATTACAGGAATATTTACGGCTAGAGATATTCTTTCATTCATTAATAGAAAAGGTTCCAAAAAAGCTATTTCTAGCCCAATCAAAGAGTTTATGACAACCAAAGATAAATTAGTATTTTGTTCGCCACATGACACGGCAAGAAGAGCAAGGGAAATGATGTTTCAATTAAAAATTAGAAACATGCCAGTTATAGAAAATGGAGAGGTATTAGGAATTGTAACAATTAAAGATTTAGCAGATTCAGCCTTTAGTATTGAAGATACTGGAGGTAAAAAAGGATTCATCGAAAATGTTATCGGCAGAAAGGGGTTACCACAGGGTACCAAATTGAAAGATAAAAATACCACAATTAGAACTAACAGCAATCAACAGAAATTATACCTTGAATATAGTTCTCACGCACTAACACACCCATTCAAAAAGAAGGATGGTGTTGCTGGTCGCAGGCGAGATTATGGCGCTGAAGATTTATGTGAGGACTTAGCATTGTGTGAGGATGCACATTTTACATTAAAAGTCAACACCAAACACAGCGAATCACTGTCACAAGTATATTTGGGTATTGCCGATGGTGTTGGATCTTGGCGTCAATATGGTGTCGATCCAAAACAATTTGCTCACAAATTAATTGATAATGCAAAGCAAGTAATAGAAAGTGATGCATTACAACGAGATGTTCTTACAGGATCTGGTATAGGGTTAGGACTGTTAGATCAGGATCCAATCCATCCAGTTGATATAATTATGGATGCTTGGAATATGACAACATACGAAAAAATTACTGGATCAAGTACAATATGTGTTGCATGGATAGATCGAAAGTATAATCAATTATCATACAGTAATATAGGTGACTGTGGATTAATGATTGTACGTCATATTGATAGTGAAACTGCTGGTTATATGCGAGAACGAAATGTTCCTCGACATTTAAGAAAGAATGATTTAAGAATAGCATTTTTGTCACAGCAACAATTGAAAGGATTTAACTTACCATATCAATTAGGTTACTCTGGTATCAAGGAACATGACGGCAAATTTGAAACACCATCGGATGCTGATTCGGCAACTTTACCTATCATGGCAGGTGATATAATTATAATGGCTACGGATGGGTTATTTGATAATTTAGATCTCGACGAGATTGTGAATGAAGTCAGTGATTGGGAATTGAAATATTATACTTCCACCGATGACACATTACAGTTTCCTAAAAAAAATAGTCAAATAGCCATGGATAAATTAGCCCAACAATTAGTCATTAAAGCCAGAGAAATGAGTTTAGATCCCTCTAGAGATAGTCCTTTTGCCGTGCTAGCCAAGGATAATGATATTATGTGGGGAGGAGGCAGACCCGATGATACAACGGTTATAGTGGCCAGAGTTTTTTCCGATGACTATAAAAAAACGTAAAAATTATTGAATATAACTTTTATTGCCTTCCAATGGCTACTGGGTGATATTTACCTCATATAGTGAAATCACGACGATGTAAATAAACAATTTTCTTTCTAATACATTTTAACCCTAATTTACCCATTTCCGATTTCGAGACAAGAACAAAAGAAAAAAAAGAAAAGATGGAGCCTTGGCAGCAGAAGGCGCGCGAGTTGTTCAACTCCGAGTTGAGCCGATTGGTACAGCTTGGTACGATTCTTTAAATTGCTAATACAATTAAATTTCACCTTTTGCTGACGTATTACTACACTAGGTTACTCCAATGCTGAAGCAGCTGCCTCCGCATTGCAATTGACGAATAAATTTGGATTAGAATATCATAAATCTATAAGAGAATGTAGTAGTATCGAAGAAGCTATTTTGAAATCAATACAAGTGATAAATGAGAACAAGTCTGAGCCACAGGTGGTTTCTTCATCAATTTTACAAAGTATTCCAGCAATTGATAATAATTTGAAGCAAACAGGAAATGACACTGTATTTGAATTTCAAAAGGAGGATACTGAAATAGAAGTTCCAGAAAAAATTGTTGGTACATCATACGCGATTCTTAAAGAACTATATGATAAGTGCGTCGTAGAGAATACTATGCAATTTTTTTATGATGCGTTAGATACTACGTTTTCGAATCCTGCGATATTAGCCGACAGCTTTCGAAATATTGACATCGAAAGCGTTAAAAACGTTTATATTGATGTCGATCTCGATCAAATTGAAAATGTATTTAAGCTGATATTATCAAATGACAGATGTTACGAGCAATATGATGTAAGCATTTTCAAATTAATAACAAATCTCAAAACCATGGCATCAACAATAACTGGTACTGATATATTAAAAGCATTCATGCTTCCATTATATGAGTATATAGATTTAGATCTTGATCCATCAAAACAAGATGCATCCAAAATAAAAAATTTATTTAGTGCCATAGACGAATTATCGAGTAACAGTAAAATTATGCTGAGCAAATGGTTGAAGAGTCAAGGTACAAGTGATATAACCAACAAAAATTACATAAGATACAAACGATACGTTTCCATATGCTGTCAATTTTCGACTCTACAATATTATGCTGGTGAGGTAGAAGATTCGAAATTAGGCACGAGAGTTTTATCAATCTTCTACACCGCCTTCCCCGAATATCCAACGATGTCACATGAAGAATTTTACAATGATGCTATTAATGAGCATATCGAATCAAGAGAAACTTTGAATGCTGAGTTGCGTTATTGGCGTCAGGATCGTACGAAACAATCACAGTCTACCATAAGTGACACATCACATTACTTGATGAAATCATACCGATCATTTATTTCATATCCCTTTGTCTTACAAGCTGGTATCAAATCTGATATTTTGGAGAAAGACGCTGCTGCCCAAATGCGTAGTTCAATTAATAATGAAATACAATGGGCTATGCATCATGGACAGCAATACGTAATACCGTACCTTATTCTTCGAGTTCAACGCGAGAATATTTTACGAGATACTCTAGATATGATTTTCCACTTTGAAGATAAAGATTTTAAGAAACCCTTAAAAGTAATATTTGATAATGAGGATGGTGTTGACGCTGGTGGGGTTCGTAAAGAGTACTACCAATTAATGTTGAAGCAATTATTAGATCCTTCATTTGGTATGTTTCAATATTACCCTGAAACTAGACTGTTGTGGTTTAATCCAAATGGCCTGGACTTAGTAACACCTGATGAGTACAAACTGATCGGCACCCTTTTGGGTATTGCTATATTTAATAGCATCATACTAGATTTACCATTTCCATCTTACCTATATAAAAAACTAAAGAGAAACAGACCTAATTTAAGCACACTTAGTGATCTGGAGTCTATTCAACCGTTATTAGCGAAAAGCTTAAAGTATCTTTTAGATTACGATAAGGATGACATCGAGGAAGTTTTTGATTTCACGTTTCAAATTAACTATAAAGATGTTTTTGAGTGCGTGCAAACAGTCGATTTAAAGCCTGATGGCGCCAATACAAAAGTTAACCAACATAATAAACACCAATATGTTGATTTATATGTACAATATATAATGGATGTAAGTATAGAGCAGCAATTCAAAGCATTTGAGGTAGGATTTAGGAAAGTTATTGACGGATTTTCAATGAATTTGTTCGAAGCAAAAGAATTGGAATTGCTGATCTGTGGTTCCCACACTTTAGATTTTGATGAGCTAGAACGAGGCAGTGTATATGATGATGGCTATGATGAAAATAGTCAAGCAATTTTAAGATTTTGGGAGGTAGTCAAATCTTACGATGAAACCGAGAAAAAATTATTTTTAAAGTTTGTATCTGGATCCGACCGATCGCCAATAGAGGGTTTGAGTAAATTAAAGTTAGTCATAAGTAAGAATGGAGACGATAACAGCAGATTACCATCTGCTCATACTTGCTTCAATCATTTACTATTGCCCGAGTATTCATCAATCGAAATCATGAAAGAGAAATTAAATTATGCCATTACCCAAGCAGAGGGTTTCGGATTAAGGTGATACGTAGTGGATTTTTTTTTGTATATAATATTACATTTGCTCATTTACAATACTTAAAATACAGAATGCACAACTAGTTACACATTTCACATCACAGGGTCAAGAATCATTAACTCTTTCTTCGTAAACAACTTAGGCAAGATGTAAATCCTGGTAACCATCAATAGAGCAATACACGATGGAAAGAATAACGCTAATTTTTGACTACTTTTTAGTCCCCAAATAAGCATAAGCATTATTGATTGAATGGATAAGAATTTAGCCACAGGGAATCTTGGTAACAATTTGTAGGCATTGCGATCATTCAGCAGTCTTGTTTCCATAAAAAATTGACCGAGACGATCAAAAAATAGATTCCCTTTCATCAATTTGCGGCCTAAATAGAGAAAAACACCACTAATAACAGGCATAGGTATGTGTGCTAATATTGGCAATAAAAAAATGCTTCCTAATATTGCAGAGTGTATTGAAAATCCAGTTAATCTTGTCTCAATAATGTTTGTCCATTTTTCACTTCCATCAATATCATCAATGTCAGCCATTGATCTCACATGATTCAAAGATTGCACTGTTGCAGCACATGTCCATGGCAAACCAAATAAACTTAAGCCGCCAACAATAAAAGAAAGTAATAATAAATCCATATGATATGCATCACCCTTTTTCAATTTGCACGCATTTACTGCTCGAACAGAAATATTTTGATCTAAGAAAAACAACATTGTCAATAACACTGCAGGAATACTACACAACCATCGAATTTTTGTAGGGACTGCTAAAAAATCTGTTGTCCACTTCCATCGTCCAACAAGTGTGAAGGTCTGCGGTACTTTTAACCTTTCTATGCCTAAATTAGTAAAAATGGGAAGGGTTGACATGTATGATAACCCGAGCAGCACTGCAGTTGGACCAAAGTCTGATATCAATTTGCGTATTTTTTTGTTAAATAATTTACCTCGACGGAATTTAACAACACTTCTAGAAGCCATCCTATATAAATGTAATAGATGTAAACAATTGAGAAATCAATTATACTATAAGTAAATGTGGGTATAAAGTCTAACCATGTCGCCATTGCTAAGTTAAAGGATGCAAATGCAGTAACCATGTTGGCATTTACTTTACTAAAGTTTAATAATAAATTTTTACTAGCTTCGAATAAAAAGTTAACAGCAAGCAATGCATTGAAAACATCATCAGTAAATCTTGTGCATAGAAGTATTAAATACGAAGTATTTGTTAATGCAGATAACGCCAAAAAAAGTGCTGTCCACAAGCCAGTCCATCCATATATTCCGATGAATGGTAATGAAGCGGACTCAGTAAATTTATATAAAGATGTGATGAATGCTAAGGTTAAACCTGTGGGACCCAAAAATGTCATCGGCTGACCCGCAAATAGCGCATACAGCATACCACTGATACCACATGACATAATAAAATCAGTAACTCCAATTTTCCCCCCAGTTAGCACATTTGTTAATCCTCCAAATGCTACTGTAGGGGCTAAACACGCAAAATACAAATATAATACAGCAGATATACTTTTCCTATGAAGTCCGTCAGTCCAGTCAGATTTATAGTGTGGTAACCGTCGTTTAAAGTCATCTCGAATACCAGCACCAAATTTCCAATTGTATAATGAAATATTAGGCAATAAATTTGGTTTATCGTAATCAACAATAATAAGGTCATCATCATCATCACTTTCTACGTCATCTAACTCATCTATATCATCAAAATCGTCGTCAAAATCATAATCGGAATAAATTTTAGAACTTAATTTATCATTGAACATACTTCCATCTCGCCTCGTTTTCAATTTGACCCTATCCTTATCAACCATAAATCCACGTTTGCTACTAGCATTAATATTTGGACTACTGACTACACTTTTCACACTATTATTGCCCTGTGACATAATATACATCGAACTATTTGTAGCCACTACAAATGGTGGTGTGTACTCCATAATTTTTTCATTGTCATCGTAATTTAGTATTGATGAAACCACAGAATTCTCTTTCATGCCATTACAGCGCTGAGAGCTCCGCCGACTTAACCTTGCATGGAGGGAATAACTGGTTACAAAGGGGGGAACTAGCGCGTAAATGAGTAAAAACACACAGCACATCACTGGTAACGACGTCTTCAACATCACCAGCATACTCGATGACTCATGCATTTCCTTTTTCATCAACTTCAGGGATCGGCCGGGTCCACTTCGGATAATGATGAATTAATGATATAGAACACTCTACTTTGTGGTAACAATTGGAGAGGTACTAGGTACATCAGTGGGGATCGTTTTACAGGAATTACTGATGATCATAAATTTTGTTTAATTACATAATATACATGAGAATTATACTTGCCAAAATCGATAGTGCTATAGTGTAAGTTGTTACATGAAAATTATACTTATGAGATGCATCATTACATATAGCACTAAACACAACAATTTATGATAAATCAGTAAATTTAAATAATAAAATAATAGAATAAAATACTAAATTGTTAAGTACCTATAATCAAGAGCAACAGTGTCGTCATCAGCAAATGTTTGATCATTTTTACAGCAAGTTACTTTGAATTTTACACCACCTATAAATTCATTGTTAAGGTATAATATACGATATGTGGGAATATAATTTTCTCACACCTGGATTATTAGAATTTGATAGAATGATGTCGTCGTTGTAGATTTTATTAGAAGTATCAGTGCACTGACTAGCTGTAGCACAGCCTCTTGTAACAGCACAAACACGATTATCACTAATAAATTGTTCACACATTTCCGCTTTAGCACAATACCAGTCATCTTCACTTACTGTAGGATCCTGTTCTGTACAATCCATTGCAGTTAATTGATATAATGACGATCCTATATGTATAAAAAATAAAAATAACATTAAATATAATCCACCAACATATTTTTTTGTGCACGATGATCGGTGATTGATGATGTATATGAAAATTGATTCCTACCAGAATAGCATATGGCCCTATTCGACCAAATTTCTTGCAAAAAAGTGAAAAACAACAGGCAGAGTAACACCACCACTCTCATTTCAGTTATCTTCAGACTTATGGGCTCTCACACCGACCACCGGATTCAGTCTTGGTATGATCTCGTACAAGATTTGTGCAGGACCGCTATACTGCCAGACGGACGAAGAAAAAGAATGCTGACATGTCGAAGTCGGTTGAACTGTACTGCACTTTGAGCTAGATTGAATTCTGACGTAATAATTAGAGTTTCACTTTATCGTATCTGTGACCAAGACAAATGTTGAAAAGAAAAAGTTGGTCGAATGGGTCGAATGAAGCCAATCCAATGAAGAAATTTGTCATACCGGATCGGATAGGACCCGAAATGCAGTTCAGATATCAGCAAATCTGGCCTGCATTTTGCCGGTACTGTGCCTGAAATTTAGGCCCTTTTACTAAAGGCTTTTAGAAATACCCAAGGAATTTGAAGGAGCCTCTCACTAGGTTAATAAATCAATTAGACTGAGTAGAGCGGCATCATTTGGCGACAGAAATAATTGACGCAGCTAGTGCAATGTTTTGATTACCGCAATTTGATTTTTGATATATTTACGTTATTGATACTGCAATAATAAAACTGAGTTACAATGGACACTGATTTTGGTCTGGATAGTCATCAGCAAGAGGAATCCAATAAGATTAGAGAAACAGGGCTTAAATTACAACGTAAACAACGCCTAGAAGCATTAATCATCAAACGCAAATCTAATTTTTCTTATATTCATCGCATTTACGACGGAGACTCATTCTGGTTAAATTGCGTTTTAGTTACCAACAATGAACTTAACCAGTATAGATTAGCAGCACCAAAACAACGAATACTAATGTACTACTATTTAGGAATCGGCACATCAAAATTATTAATGGATAACTTAACCGGAATTAATTTGGTTAGATCCTTTGCCCAGTTATTAGATGAATGGGAATATTATTTTTCTGGCACAGCTATGCAAAGCGTAAAATTTGTCATGGCTAAAAACTCTATTACGCCATATCCTGAGACAATACTAATGGATAATGATACTCATGAAAATATAGCAAAGACAACCATATATAAATTCAATGGATCAGTGGTATATGAACACCTTATTGATCAAAATATGCCATTTGAATTAGATTATGTTGAAGTAGTTCATTCGTTAGCCGTCTCATTAAGCAACCTTTATGAATACTTTTTACACGTTGATTGTTACACGAATTCAATAGTGTATGACCTGATAGTGAAGTTAGACTTACGAATCAAACACCATTTTATCAATTTAATAGCTAAAGAAATCACCGAAAATTGCATTAGCGATTTTAAAAATGAAATGATAATGCTCCGAAATATGGCTGGTAGGAATGCAGATAGTAGATAGCAGCATTGAGAGAGGTAATATACCTGTTACTTACAAAGCCAATTGAGTAGTATAATGTAAAGTGCATAGAAATTTTCAAAACTGTGTCTATTGTTAACAAAAATTTAAGTAATTTACAATATATTTAAAAAATAATAACAAATACACCAACTTATTCAAAATATGGGTTGTAATACACCTCAGGTAATATACACGTTGGTTTTTCAATCGTCATATAAATTAATTGTAGTATCTTATTCAATAATGGTCCAGAATTTACGGTAACACCGTTGGGGGAAGACTCACCTGCAGTTAAGTCTAACCTACTATAATGAATCCCCATTTCTCTAATCATGTTACCATGTCCACGAATAGGCGTAAATTCTCCATTTGGATAAATTTCTAATACTCCACAACAATTCTTAATTCCAATAGGTAAATGCATGGAAGACATGACTATTCCGGCCCCATGCATACCAATGATAATGTTAGTTGAATGAAACAGCACAATTTGATCATTTATGCTTAATGAGGACAAGTCAACCGCCACAAGTTCAATGTCAACATTATACTCATGACTATTCAATTCTTTTTTTAACGTTTCAATTAATTTCATTTCATTTAATAAGATTCGAGATGTTCGCATATCACCCCACAAGTTTTTGGTTTCTTTTCTTATAATGAATATAATTTTGAACTTATCTGAATGAATATTTAATAAGTTATAACTATTTCTCATATGTATGTTATACCGCTGATATAAACTACTCGGTCCAATAAATGAACATTTTTGATCTGCATTCCAGCCATCTCGAACAAATAGAACCGGTTGCAACGGTTGAAATATAACGCGTTTGATACATACTGTTTTATCGCCATACGACGAGCCTTTAATAACGCTCAAAAAGTTATGATAATATAAATTAAAAAACTGATTCGGTTCGTCATTAAAACTAAAATATCCATCAAGTATTGCATCGATATTAAGAAAAGATGTATTAATACTGTATCTGGCAAGTTTCGTGACCCATAATAATACCCATACATTCATAATATCTTGCATAAAATGACCCACATTATCTGCTCTATCATGACTGAATATAATCGTATTACCCATCAAGGTATAATCGCATTGATTCGATACTAATGGAGACGAGTGCAACTGATTCAACTGCTTGTAAAGCGGAAGCGTATCATCACAATCAGTGGATATAAATCCTTTGTCAAATAATCTGGAAAATGAACCTATACCAGGTTTCGTATCATTACGCATTAACTTAAAATTAATTTGAACATCCTCAACAACACAGAAACGATCATTATTAACATTCTCATAACAATATATTTTTGACTTTCCTTTACAATTTTTGTGAACTTTATTATTTCTCCAAAAATTAAGTGATTTATCGCCCCATTTATCATTACAAGAGGGATTCATATTTTTACTCACAGCATTACAATTTAGTGAATCAAATTTTATTCTATCTTTACTATTAGTTAATGAACCCCACGATCTGCCTACAACTACGTTGCCACCAGTACTACTAACAGCCCATTGACACCATTTAACATCTTCCGAAGATACCATTTTCTCATTTAACATTGTAGTAATGTTAGCGGAACATAAAATGGGTGCGTATTTATTTTCAATGGGCCCAATTTTTTCATCAGCAGCAATTACATAGTTATCATTTGACAAAGATGTAAACTCCAACCATGACATTGGTTTAGATATTGCAGCATTTTTAATTTTTTTCTGAATATTACTTTCGGAATAACCAGCATTATTTTTATTATAATTATTTGCACCAGGAGCAGCGGTAGAAGTGCGGCTATTATTTACAATTTGGGGACTTTTATACTCTTTTGTAGCAGAAATCAGCTGCGTTTCACTTGTACTACTAGCATTAGGATCGGTTTTCTGTAAAATATTACTAGCTTGGTTTGTATTAGACACGATTTGTTCCAATTTAATGCGTCCATGTATACCTTTTAGTAACACTAATGGATCATCTCGATGGGACTTGATCCATAACAAAATCTGAACTACCACAAATGCTACCACTAAAGTAAGCAGATACGATAATTTGGTCATGGAAGACGAAGTAAAAGAAAAGAAGTGCAGCAATACTCACGGAAATACTCATTTACCTATAGTGTAAATACTCTAACAGCGGCAACCTCGCATAACTCGGTGATACGAGTCGGTAATAGCCGTATTGATACTCACCGAGTACACCTCACTACTACTTTGGTACTAATCCGGTAAATTCACTCACCGTACCCACTCACCTTACTCACTCACTCAAAGTAATTTGCGATTTTTTGGCGAATTTCTTAGGTACCAAAAATCCCCACTTGATCATACTTGGTTGACCAAATGCGTGGCGGATACGCCAACCAGGTCTATCGTCACTGAGTACGCGTAAATATGGACGATTCCTCATGGGATCAACTAGCTTTATTGTTTTATTTCTTATGTTGGGTTGTATTGTTACTATTACAATTGAAGAAGTCAGATTCATCTGATGATACCCAACAGTTAATTGATGCGCGCAAAAGTGTACGCAAAGATTCATTGTATGATCACATTAATTTCCGTATGGATGGATATTTATATAAAAAAAATAATTTTATGTTTTGGAAGAAACGTAAATTTGTTTTATTTGGATATGAATTAAAATATTTTGAAGAGTTAAGTCATAATAATTTAGTATGGAAAGGTACTTTTGATATAAGAAATTATAAGGTTATATCAGAAGTTTCAACAATGACATCTGGAGTTTCAACACAATTTGATTTTAATCTAGTAGAAAATCACTACGCAAACAAACCTATAATGAGACGATTAAGTACGACAGGGAATTTAGAATTACATTTAAGAGCACTAAGTGAAGATGAAAAAAACCTATGGGTACAGGTATTGAATCGACAAATAAATGCGTTCGAAGCAGCTAAAAATTCAAATGCTATAATGGAGCCAATTACTCGTGTAGTGTCTCCTTACGACGATACTCATTCAACTGTTAATTATCACTTGACGGATACTCCATTACTTCCCCACAAAGAAACCATTATAGACGACAACAATAGGCATACTAGAATGAAAGAACGCATAAGTAACATTACTGTTAGTAATTTATCAATAACCGACAGTAATGATGTCAATGATGCAACGACACCAAATGGAAAGAAAATTGACTCACTTGCTCCGGCATTATCTCTGACACAGCGTGAGTTAGAAGTTGAAAGTATCACAAGTGCTACTAATTCGAATGCTGGGAACACGAAAATATCAGCCACAAACACAACCGTTAATGTACAGGTAGATAAAACTAAGGTTAAGGTAGCATACAATGCCTCAGATAATGGATTTGACATCAACACATTTACTAAAACTGGGAAATTAGTAAAACGAGGCTCAAATTATAAATCATGGAAGTTAAGAACTTTTGTGCTTAAAGGGAATGAGTTGAAATATTTTGATAATAATTATAACTTAAAAGGACAATTTAATATTACTGATTGCACAATCATGGAATTAAATACCGAAAAGCAAGAAGGATTACACACTTTCGTATTAACCGAGTCTCAAGCGGTAGCAGAAGAGCGAGATTTGCTATTCAAAAAGAAGCCAATGTCAACATCCATATTTAAATCTTTTATAATATCAAAACCTCCCCCATCCTTTTTGCGCAGGTCGTTGTATTTAAGGGCAAATAATAGGACAGAAATGGAAGATTGGATTACAGTATTACACCGTCAAGTGTTTGCAATTAATTGTCTAGTTCGACACGGTAAAGTAGAAGTCATCTCCAGTAAAAATTACTCTGATAATACCGACCTTAGTCTCGCTTCTCCTACTTGCGATACTATGACTCCTGTTAGAAGCAGAAGTACTACCACTGATATTGCTGATTGTAATCATATTGATACAGCTAGTGATACTAGCGACACGAGTCACGATCCCACAAAGACTAATGAAATAAATTACTCACACAACATTAAAAGTTCACCCGAAAGTAATAATAATTATACTACGAAATTAGTTGATCATGTTTCAGCGAACGAAACTGTCTTACTATCGTCACCCGTAAAATTATATAGTGCTTATAATAGGACCTCAAAAAGAATACTTGTTCTGACTGATAAACCACGCTTACTAATTTTAGATTTATTGTGTGAAACTATTCTAGGAGAAATATTTTGGCCAGATGACATTGGTTTGTACATAGATAAAGTAGACGATTTTAACTTTAAAATATCAACTGAAGATCGAGAGTATAAATTTTTTGACAGTAATATTACTGCAAACCAATGGTATAATAAAATTCTTCAGGTTAACGGCACGATAAATGATATGCAGCATCGTAGTTTTAATGATAGTAGCGTCGATAGTAGTCCAGTCTCTCCTGAAATTCGCCGACGATCTATTACTGGCGATGACGAAGATTTTGATTTAGATAGTGCTAATAACAATCTAATTATTCCCGAATTCTTAACTTATGAAGGTCTCTTTCACTCTAAATTACAGTCACCTAACGTACCCACTCATATACGTATACATAATAGGCACAATATTATTTTCTTCATTAGTTAAAAAGAAAAGCATTACTGGCATATCATATAAATTATGGCTGGTTCTCACCGATGCCCCAAGGATATATTTAGTTGACAGCAAAACGAAAAAAGTATTTGATGATATTTATTGGCCCCAAACTCATTTTTCTCAGTTAGATGAAACGTCATTTAAAATTGTTTCAGAGGATAAAGAGGAGATCTTCTGGGATGACTTCAACGGATCTGAAATTTGGATATCACATTTTAAGTCATTATCTAAATCAATAGTTAATATAGAGGAGCGAGTTGAGATACATGATGAAAGTAAGATAAATTCCGTTCAAAAATATTTAAAAAATGACGAGGAAATTATCTTTAAGTCAATAGTTCGAAAGTACAAGCATATTGGATTATCCATAACAGTAAGACGGGAGCTAGTAATCACCAATAAGAATAGAATCATTTACTTAGATCCTAAGTCAAAAATGTTGTTAGGGGAGATTAATATGAATACGGAAGGCACAATTCTACCTCGACAATCTTTTGCAAATAATTCCTTAGGCGTAGAGAAAATAAATGATTTCCAATTTAAAATAATACTAGAAGAGAAAGAATTAATATTTATTGATGATTATCATGGAAGCCAATTTTGGTTAGACCTAATAGAAAAACATATTACTCGCACTAAAATATAATTGTAGTAAATGTAATGATAAAAGTTGTGGCATAAAGTACTGTATACTATGTGTTACGTAATGTCTATAAAATCGGCATATTTAAAACGCTATAACGGGTGTGGACGATACCGTACCGGTACAAACGTTAAATTCGATCATCGAATTTCGATGGAATTTTCATCCTTTTACGGGAGGGACAATTCTTGCTCTAATTTTGAGACTCATATTTGTTGGCGTCGAATTAAAACAGTAGAGGCGATAAGTAACAGTCAGATCATTCAGTCTCTATTTATTTTGGTTTGAATTTAAACCAGCCTTTGAAGCAGCACAGTAACTATTCTAGTGTGAATAGACTTTCACCATCTTAAATGTGTTTTTTTTAGAGCGAATATGTCATCAATCATAACAGATACAACTTCAACGTCTATTTCTAGACCATTGCATATATTATCAAAGCAACGTAAATGTCTACTAGAAGCTATTGAAGATGCACGTGCAGCAGAGGAGAAGCGTTTAGATCGATTAGATTATGTTAAGTCCAAGAAAGAAGAGAGTATACTTGAGAAACGTTTTGAAATTGAACGTAATAAGGACAAAACCAGATTAGATTATTTGCTACAGGACTATAATGTTCTCAAAAAAGCAATTGTAAGTGGTGATTATGAGAAACAAGTTACTTTACATAAAGAATTAAGTCAAAGTGTTACTATGTCATCGAATCAACTATCGAGCCTTGATAGTAAAGGGTTGCCATTAAAAAATCGATTTGCTGGTTTAGATGATCCCACTGATATTATTAATTGGAAACAAACAATTGCAAAGTTTGATAGAACTGATCGTAAATTTCAAAATAGAGGTAATAAATTTAATGAATATGAAGAAAAGAAGAAATTGGAACTATTATATGAGAAACAAGGCATATTAAAGCAATTAATTAGTATACAAAAAAATGAAACAGACTCCAAGCTAATAAGTAATAGTAACAATAGTAACAGGTATTTTTTTTATTTATTATCACGATCATTCTTTATTAATATCAATTGTTTCATGATAGAAATTTCACTAACAGTAGTTCCATGAAAAATCTGTCTCCAAGAACTATTGCATCAAGGGGTTCGTCTAATGCATCGTGGGCAACATTTGCAACGAAAGGTCACAACAATAAAATTTTTATTAATAATAATAAGTTTATTTCAAAAAAAATAGCCATACCAACGTTGCAATTAGATCGAATTAATATATAGATCCAAATATCACCAAATAGACACGGTATTCATCATCTAGGGGAACTCTTGATAATGAAATAATTTAAAAATATATTTATTCAAATGTAACTATGTATATTAAATCATAATGGTAGCACTAAACGATGAAGACAATAACAACTTGATAAAAATTAGCGCACAGATAAAACTTAATTATTTACAATATAGTGAAACAATTCAACATAACCCAATTTCCTTGAAAATCGGTATCATTATGATACCCTCAACTAGTTGATTATCGTTGAACAAATTTCGCTATATGAAAAGCTAAAGATGCTGGCTTTGTTACTTTACCAACTTGTTCCATGCAATTGGATAATTCCAATCCGATTGATTTTGGAATTTTATCGCTTTCCCCATACGCATTACTTAAGTAACTTAAATAATTTTCTAATTCTTGTGAGCATGGTTGCGTCCTGACTCTTTTATTCAACTTCGATATCCGCAAGTCTTTTAACTTTAAGAAACGACCTCCTCTGCACATTTTGCCTGAAACTATTGTTGTGCCATAATGGTGGAGCCGGGTTTTTGTAAACGGTGGTGACCAACTGTATCGAATGACAGGATTGTACGTGTTCTACATTATTAAGTGAGTATGGGCAACATCTCATGCATTATTAAACTCAATAATTGACTATATCATCAGTCCTCTATACCTTGGGGTCATTTGAGATGATATTGTAGCAAATATACCTATATTACGTAAGCAGAATTTTGTTTGCTACATTTCGCTTATGAGAATATTAAAAGAGAAAATATATAGTAACACATGTATGTACCGGAACAGGAACTCCCTCTCAACATGAAGGAAACGAGAAGTCTACAGTTCAAGTTCAACTTTGGAAGGAATGATGAAATTAAGATTTACTTTAAAAAATACAGGGAATCAAATAAGGTTCAAATCAACTGCAGAAAGTAGAATAAAGGAACTGGGCATTGTTTTACCGGATAAACCTGCTGCACCAAAAGCAAATTATACCGGATACGTAAAAAATGGTAATCTCGTATTTCTGGCTGGACACCTACCTCAACCTATTGTGGGTAAATTATGGAGTGGCAGGCTTGGAGAAAATATGACCGTTGAACAAGGGCAAGAGGCAGCTAAACTATGTGCTATACAATTATTGGCGACATTAAAAGCAGCTACCAATGGTGATTTGAATAAGATTAAAAAAATAGTAAAAATTACTGGTTTTGTGAATTCAACAAACGATTTTACGTCACAACATTTAGTTCTAAATGGATGCTCTAATTTTTTTGCCGATGTGTTTGGAAGTGAAATCGGACAACACGCGAGATCAGCAGTTGCTACTAATTCATTACCACTAGGTGTACCTGTTGAAATAGAAGCTATTGTAGAAATAAAAAAAGAGAGAGCAGCCAAAAAAGAATAAATAATTATTAGGTTACATATATTATAGAATAATTTAGGTGTATATGAATATTAAACTTAGTAACATTACAACTGCATAACAATTTTGTGATGCTATAATTTTACGTTTATTTCCTCTAAAACCTATGTTTTAAACAAGATATATTAGCACATGAGTAAAAAAAGAAAGAAAGAAAGATGAACCTTGTATAAATATTTCATTCTCACAGCATGGGATACAACCCGACTTACATCATCACAATCCCATAATATTTCAATTTCACTTGATAACTCGCCCAAAATTTTCATAATTTCTTCACGTTTTATTTCTAATTCATTAATATTTGATAATTCATAAATATCCTCACGTAACTTAAATATCTCAATCATTAATGCAGGATGTTTAGTATAAGTTCCACTATTTTCTGATAATACATCACACCCATTTATACTTAATAGATATGCAATTCTTTCAACTGGAGATTTTAAAACACTGTACGCTTGATTAATAAACGAACTGTTAAAAACGGACACTTCCTTTTCATAACTTGATTCATTATTAAATTTATCAGGATGAGTTACATTTTGCAAGTCTTTAAATGCAGCTTCTAAAACTTTAGAATCCATTTTATATATTGATTTTAATCCAAATATGTCAAAGTAATTAATTTTATCAACATTTATCTTTTGAATTTTGTTGCAAGAGTTACAAAAAACGCAAAATTGTTTAGGTAACTTAAAACCACATTTCCAACAATTTGATGATAATTTTAAGTTCAATGTACCAAATTTTTTCAAATTTACGCAACGATGCAGAATGCTCTTGCGGCATGTGCGAGAAAACATTTTTATTTTCAGATAAAATTGACAATAATACCGTACCGTTACGTACTACCGTATTATTGTGCCAATAAAAAAATCAAAAAAAAATCTCAATCGGGGATTACGAATGTATTTATATATTCTGTCAACAAACAAGAGATTTTAAGTGCACAATATTAAGATATCAACTTAACCTTAACCATACTATTCTTTGCTATGGTTACAT
>JACCDO011604070.1_pt1 | contig 18710 bp, 13 predicted proteins | sample 7446101 | NCBI WGS metagenome assembly JACCDO01 (sample SAMN15323440, study PRJNA562643) | freshwater metagenome | isolation source: river surface water | place: USA:Blue River Watershed | collected 2017-08-16 | reverse complement strand
TCTGACGTCTTGGCGGACGCGGGGGTGTTGGAGTTGGCGTGGTACATGTTGACGTCGCTGTCGATGAAGTACGCTTGGAAGTAGTTGCATATTTCTACTGTTACATACATGGAGATAGGCAAGAAATTACTATAAAGGATGAAGAAAGTCAAGAAATAACCCCCATCGGAGTACTTGTCATCTGCGGTGCAGCCGTCGGAGTACAGGCTGTTCGTGCTGGAGGAGTAGTTGAAGCACAGGTAGTCAAGGTCGTCGTAGTTTTGGTTCTTCCAGACAATATATTGTATCAACGAGACAATTGACAGCAGGATCTGCGCCGCAAGTATGACGTAGATGATGTTGTTCATGGTGCGTTCAATGGTGGATAGTTTGAACGGAGCGCGGCGACTGTTCATCACGATCTTGGTCTCTTTCCCTGTATACACAACCACGCCAAGCACCCATTTCGTGTTGCGCAACGTCGAACCTCGCAGTAACAAGGAAGCTGAATCAACATAAATTTCTTTATTATTCAGCAACAGAGTTCCGTTGAACTGGTCGATTATCGAGTTTGGCTGATCGCACTGGATAGTGAAACCGCTTTGCCTGATGCTCGATGGGGTGTTAAATAATGGGAGACCAGATGACTCGCCATTACGAACAGATGCCTTCAATTTTAAACTTGTTTCACCATCTATATTCGAGGTTTCAATATATGCTGCGCCTAAATTTTCTGAAGTACATAATACTATCATATCCGCTGGAAAATCGTCGTTGTTATTGACCTTAACGATGTCTCCAACCTTAATATTCAACCAATTAACATCGGCATATTCTTCATTATTCAATGATTTATCATTAATAAATCTTTTTCCTATTCTATAATTAGTTCTTCTATCTGCTTGATGCCTTTTTAAATCTTCTAAACCATTTTTTATTATAGAAACAGTAACCACAATAAACAAGACAATTAACGTAGACCAAGGAGTTAATGGTGAGTCAAACAACGATGTGTATGTTCCCAATATCATAAGTATTGATATAAATAAGAAATACAAATTAGCAATTCGTCTAAATTGTTCCAGTAAAGAGATTGGTAGAAACGAGACAGCTGTATACTTGGAGGTGCAAATAGAATTATCTATCCATTGTTTCGTATCCTTTCCACTGGGACGAGCATCGTTAGAGACGTGAATCTCTCTAGGCAGCGACACTATCCCCGATGCAGAGGTGCCATAGGACGCCATGCTAGGTATGTGTCACAAGCCTGTCTCTGAACCTAAATAGGTTTTAAGTGGCTTTACAACCAGCTTTTTGGTTTGGTTTTTACCAACTTGTCCTGCCGCAGCTTTGCTCAGACCAACTGGATGCGCCTACGAAGCCAATAGAAAGAAGGTAGATAGATAGGTATAAAAGAGTTCTGAAGACTGATTAATATATATACTACTACTTTTATTCACTCGGAAATATTATTGGAATAAATTATTATTCAAACTAAAATAATAGTTATGTCTCTTAATAATTAAATCATTATTGTTGCTGCTATTAGTATCACTATTAGTATCTCTCTTCTATTCTCTCTTGGAATCAAACACATTGTTGTTTAAACCCGGCCTTCTATGGCCTTATCGTTTTTTTTCTTGAAAACCCAAAAAAGAAGCAGCTAAAATGGCTGAATCCCCGAGTAAATCGATGAAGCACAGTAAATCTAGCAAGAAACTGTCTCCTATCGAAGCTGGAGCGACGACTAAGACTCTAACAATCACTAAAAAGAAGGAATTAGTCAACGCTGTGCGTGCCACAAATCCTGCTAGTGTCAATACGGCTCCAACTATCTTTTGGGATGTTGAGGGTAATTGCTCTCTCCGTTACTTGCTTACTCGCTCACCTGCTTACTCGCTTGTTTACTCTCTTTGCCTCAATTAATCACGCTTCCTATTGGTTAATACTTACTAACTCTCTCCATATACAGGTTCATTGAAAACTGGTTTTATCGATAATTCTGGTGTTGAACAACAGCTTACTATAGTTGAAAACGGTGTAAATTACAGTGCAAGGTATTATTTCATTTATACATTCATCTCATACTCTTGTCTCACTTATTCGTTCACCTAAAGACGTTACAATGATTTAAAAGTCATGAATGAAAGACTTACTAGAGAACTTAAACATAAATTAGATGAATTAGATGAACAGAAGAAGAATTGGGAGTCGTTAGAAGCCATGAAGAATGCGACAACAGGTACTCACTCACTTAACTCACTATAACTCGTTCATTCACTCATTGTCTTAACTCAACAGAGGAAGGAATGAGAATAGAAGCATTACAAAAAGAGTCGGTGCAAGTTGAAGACGAAATAGCCGAGAAGCAACACTATACAAGACAACTAGAGCACGTGTTACTAAGGTTGAAGAATAACCAACTGAAGTTTGACGCGCATATGGTGGGAATGGAGGAGGCGATGAATGCCATCATCAAGGAGGGTAATGAGGTCCGACTGCTGCGAAGAGGATTAGATGCCGGGTTAGCTAAAGCAATCGCAGTATTAGAAGAGACGGAGTTGGCTCTTGCGTCGTCTCGCAAAGATCGACAAGTTTTGATTGAACAGCGCCGGAGTGAAGTGAAGAATGCAGTCATGTTGAAGGTACTTACTCACTCACTTACTCACTCACTTACTCACTCACTCACTCACTCACTTACTTACTTACTTACTCTCTTTTAAGGAATGGTTGCGGGAACGAGAGCACCAAAAAGCGGTGCTGGCGATCGAACTGCGAGGCGACCTGACGCGTGATGAAGAGCATTTCTTACGCAATCAAATATCTGATAAAATGGAAAAAACTAAAAATTTACAAAAAGCAAATGAAGATAGTAACAAGAAGCTGCAGGCGATGGAGGAGGCATTCGCGCAGATCAAGCAGGTGACCGGGGTGTCCTCGCTGGATGAGATGCACGAGAAATTTTCATCACAAAAGAATAATAAAAAGGCGTTAGGTTAGTCATCACTCACTCACTCACTCACTCACTTACTCACTCGCTCACTTACTCACTCACTCACTCACAGAGCAAGAGGTGAAAGAGGTAGAAGCTAAGCTAGTTCAAGCTAAAAAAGCACTTCAAAAGAAGGAAAAAGCCTTCCAAGATTTCAAGGCTTCGGGTGGCAACGTGGCGGACCTGACCCGCGACGTGGTGAACAAATTAGATGACCAGATCAACGCGGGTAAGAGTGAGTTGAAGATACTCAGTAATACTGGGGCGCGTATGGAGTCCGTCTTATTAAGTATTGAACAAGGTGCACTTGGATTGTTACAGCGTATTAATCCCTATCTGCACCTGGCGGATGTGTCTGGCTTTGAGTCCAACACCAACGAAGTTGACACTATTTCCCTCACACTTGATGCGCTTTCAACCGCAGAGCAAGTCCTAGCTAAAATGGTTGAAATAGTGGCTGGTGCTGGTGATTTAGCTGCAACTTCACCAGGTAAAGTACCGGAGGATGACGAGATATCCGTTGGCAGTGATAAGTCAATGAGTACCCGCGGCGAGGCGCCAGCTCAACACACAAACATACGTATTAAAAGCAAGAAAACACTTCGAGCATCTGATCAGCTTAATTCTGATGGGGTGGCAGTTGCTGCATCAACAGTGCAAGCAACGGGTCTCTTGGATGGAGGTGACACGCATGGCGAAGACAAGATTCATAGTATCACAACGCCAAAAATGGTTGAAGACAAGGATAGCGACTTGCCTACTCGCAACATAGTGAAGAAGAATAGCTTGCGCACATCCCAAGAGTTCCATCGGAAGGAAGAGATGGAAGCGAGGCGACTGAGGTTGGCTAATGCAATGGCCACAAGAAATGCATCGAAACAAGTTGATGACGATGGTATTGACCACGCAGCGCGACTCAAAGCACAGAATGCGATGGCAAACAGACTTTGCACTATCAAGGCGCCACCCACGTTGCCGGAGGGATCGACGTTGCGGGATGACACCATGACAAAAACCGTTGCTTTCTTGACTAAAATGCCCAAACTTGTGTAGTGGATTGCCCGTGTATAAGCCAACTATTTGTATTGTAAAAAGATTGTTATTTGCTTGCTAGCTTACGTTACACTTAGGGATTATCTTTGTTTATTTGCTTGAAATGATGAAGGAAATCCTGGCATCACAGGAGGTGGAGGGAACCCGCCTTGCATCATGGGTGGAGGCATGAATCCGCCTTGCATCATGGGTGGAGGCATGAACCCGCCTTGCATCATGGGTGGCATGAACCCGCCTTGCATCATGGGTGGCATGAACCCGCCTGGCATGGGGTAAGTAGGAGGCATGGCATAGCCTCCTGCCGCAGGTTCACTTGTTCTTTGTTTCTTTCCAAAACGTTGCAACTCTCTTCTTATCTCTTCATCGTTGATACTACTTACTTTCGTTACTACTTTCTGACAGGCTTTGAGGTGCAATGAGTGCGTGTTGTCATAGATATACCCCGAAACTCTCTCATAACTAGACGGATCGTAGTTGAGAAAAGCCGATGAGTTGGCGAGGTTACGCCGCATGAGTGAGTGGAAAGCATCGCAGGAGATAGAACTACTACTAGCTGCAAGAGTAGTGAGCAAGTCGCACTGCAAGTGTTGATGCACTAGGTGTAGCTCCCGAGTAACGGATTCCTCGGTGATAAGCCCCTTGAACGGGTTAAGCAGGTCGATTTGCACGGGAATATCAATGTTCTTGTCGATGACTATCTTCTTGGCGGTTGGGCGCTGCTTGTTATTCACATATTTGGACGCTTTAAGAAGGGTAAACTGAAGACTTAGCAGCGACTGGTTGATCAAAGCGTGGCGGGATGCGTACGAGTCACACTCACTTATTTCGACAGTTGAAGTAAGTAGTCGAGCATAAGGAAGTGCGATGGATGACGAGGTGCGATGCAGTCCGTGGGATAGCAATGCAACTGTTGTCTCTGCCTCGGTCATCGCCCAGTTGCTGTAGGTCATAAATATCCGTTGGCCAACTTTCTTGGGATCCGCCATCGTCGCACGTAAGGCGGCTTTGAAGCTCATAATTGAGATTCCACCGAATTCGAATGCGTTAGTTGTGGCGTCAATGATAGCCCTCAACGCGGTCGTTGTAACGGCTAGCTGCATGTGTGCCTCCCGCAGTACTGACTCACCTTTACAACCCTCTAAGAAGTAATTAGCTGTCACTTTGTCGACTGTTGCGTCGTCTTTCAGGCCTTTGTATGTCTCCGTTGCCTCGATCAAGCCCTGAAAAGCGTCGTCAAACGCTTGCCATATCTTGATTGCTAAAGCTTCAATGCGGACTGACTGAGGCAGTGCCGCAATGAACATGAGCAGCTGCTTCATGGGCAACATACCCATCAATATCGCGGATTGCAACCATATAGATATGGAGATGCCGCCGGCGGCGGTGGTCCCGGTGGTGTCCGAGAACCGGTTGATCACGTCGGGAAGGAAGATGATGATGCTGTCGATGATGCCGCTGTAGACGAGTAGCAGTGCGTCTTTGACTGTCTCGATTTTACTTACCATCGCAGAGGTTTTGTTGACAGAGATCTCGTGAGTAAGGATGTTGTCTAGCATTTGAATGCAGCTTCCAACGCCGCGGAATAAGCTCGATAGGACCTGCAGCGAGAGCAGCACCAAGTCCTTGTCCAACGACTGAAGGAACCCAAACACCGCGTGTAACACGCCATTCTCAATCAGCGCGACGCAGACATGGCCTCGGTTGCATATGCTGTCGATAGCTACGAGCAAGCGGGCGATTGTTGTATTGAAACTGCTACTTGCGCTGTCAGTGGTCACATCGCTCTGCAAGACGTGGCTGCTGTAACTAATCAACGTGGAGCAAAGCGCGGCAATAACAGTCTTAGCTGACCTGGTTCCCAAGGCAATAAGTCTCTTGCACAGCGCAACCGCGGACTTGTGCAGTGTTGGACAGGACGAATGCAAGCTGAGGATGATCACGTGCATCACGTTATTCTTGGCGGTACCACTTGGATAGTGAATACTCATCGGGTCACATAAGAGAATACTGTTGCTTACGCTGATGCCACTCGCTGCGCCAGGGGACTCGGTGTGATCGGCACTCCACAGGTACTCTTCCAACACTTCATTGTTGCGGTTAGAGGATTTCGCCGGCATCAAGTCCACGAGTATGGTCATCACTGTGGGCAGGTACATGGGCATTTGCACCGCGCGAAGGCACAAATAGTTGATCAAATGAAGGTTGTTGTTGCACGTGACAGCTGACGGCGCAGGGATGTACTGCCGGTAGATAGCCGCGCAATTACTACTAATTTTGCGGGCTAAAGTACCGATAGTCCCCGTCCTCTTGCTCGAGCAGATACTCGCACTGAGGCACTGCACCTCCAAGATACCACTTATAATTGGGTAATAGAAATACTTGTACTGGTTTTGGTGTAACTTGCGCAGGGTTAGCTCCAGCAAGTCAAGCAAGGTGACGACGCAGGATAAGTACGTCTTGGTGCTGCGAATAATGACTTCTGATGTCGGTCGCTCGGTGCTTTTGTTGAAACCGCTCTTGAGGTACTGCATGTACTTGAATACCTCGATAGGGATGTTGTAGCTCTTGTTCTTCTCATACAAGGTGTTCAGTGCTGACTCCACCTCCTCACTGGGTAAGTAAGGGGTCACGAGGCGATAGTACGTACACATGCGACTAGTAAATCCCGTTAAATGAGTCATTAATCCCTCTAACGCGTCCGTGTTGCAGTTGGCAACTTCTGCAGATAGCAAAGAGAAGAGTATATTCGCGCTGCTCAACGCGTTGAGACTCTCGATACTCACTACTTTGGCAAATTGAGCCTCTAAAAACTCAATGATTTTATCAACGGATAGGACGCTTGCGTCGAAGGACGCAGTCCGGTCGATCGCGACCAACGGATCGCTCTGCGGCTGCTCGGCAGTGAATGTAGTGTGTAATAAGTTGCTCATTGTGTTGATGTGCTCTCTTGTGGTCTCACTATACATGTGGAACAGGTTGCTGCTTCTGATGCTGTTGCAAGTCGAAGAGATCACTGAAAGGTTTGACTTCAGCGTGACATCACCACTGAAGTCCGAGTCCAGATTAGATAGTACTAACGCCATTAGATAGCTGCAGGACTCGGTCAATGCGCCGGGGACGAGATTCAACCCAGTCGAGGCTTGGTTGCCAAGCGGTGAGTCGTAAACGGCTAGAAATGCTATATTATCAATGCAATATTTGCCTATTAAGCGGCAAGCAACTGACTGTCCGAGGGAGCAGTAAGAGGTGTCGCGGATGCCCTCCAGCGCCGCAGATAAGCCCTGCATGTCCACTGTATTGTTACTACTTCCTAGTCCTTTTATTTTCTCAGTTTCTCTTACTATTACTTCGATTTGACCGAGAATATACACAACAAACCAAGCTGCCCATCCCAGCGGGTACAACGCAAGCTTGTCGTCGCTAGCAGTGAGAACTTCGTTGTAAGACGCGCACATTAACACGTTGTCTAGGTCCCCAACAAAGTCGTCATCTACTTTGATTCCACTCTTACACAGAGTGCCCCATAGCTGAATGATTACACTCGTGTCTAGCAAAAGCTCAGCACCACTTCCTAGCTGCAAGATGCGCACAATCAACGACGATAACAGCTCCTTGAGACTCGCCACTCTGCTTACTAGTAAGTTAACTTGGTAGCCCTTCTTCCAGTCCAGCAGGATCACGGCCTCGTGTAACAGCTTCATATAGTTGGTGAAAACTAATATTGAAGAGAAAAAATGGGTGCTTTTGAAGAGTGTATGCATCGAGTAGAGGAAGCTCTTGTCTGGCGACGCGGTGACACTAGCACGGTCCATACTCACCACGGTAAGAGCCGTTTTAAGCAGAGAAATAATCGTGTCGGCAGCTGCTGCGATAGTGGTGCAAATGCTTATGATCTTGTCGTTATCATCGACTGTTTCCGTCTCCACATCCGGCGCAACGTCCTCCGACACCACTGCAGTCGTCATGTTTATCTTCTTGCCACTCTCGTTGTAGATTGTTATCAGCAAGTTGACGAACTCAATGAGCTGTGGAAGATCCTTGGTTGTAGCGGCAACAGCGTGCTGGTGTAGCGAGTGACATGCATCTGGTAAACTCAAGAAGTTCAACAGTTGAGTGTACGCAGGCAACACTGTAGAGGATGACGACAAGGACGAGTACACGGATACCAACGCCTCATACTGCGTCAAGGTGTGCTTGGCCTCGTCCTCCTCCTCGTCTTCGCCGCCGGACCAGATGTCGACGTCCTCGTCATCATCAACAGCATTTTGAACTTTTGGTGGAATCATTACCATTTTTGAGGGTGTTGTGAACATTTCGATAGCAATTTGAGGGTGGATAACCGCATGCTGCAGACACTTCACCACTTCGTTCAGCAGCGACTCGGGCAATGAAGGAGATGCCGCGATGAGATCAACCAGCAGTGTCACGCCTCCTAAGGCGTGGTAGTGCTGACACGTTAACTCATTCACAGCCACCAATGATGTGGTAGTAATGAGTGCGTTAAATGTTTCCACAAACGAAGCCGCAGAGCTGTACTCGCGGTACTCCTTCAAGTATCTGGTGTTCAACTTGACCATCAATGTGGCCATCATCACCGCGGCCTCGTCGCCGATAGTTTCCCCGTATGGTTCATGAGTACCATCAGCTGACGAGATTAATGAGCTCTGATAGCATGCGTCTATCTCATTGCCTAGGTGTGTAGCGGCTTTAATAACCTCGTTGATGTCGGCGGAACTGAGTAATTTGTCGACATCAATGGAGTAGATGGTGCCTACGAGGGACGCAATCTTATCATTTGAGGCGAGGAAGTTCGAGTGAACATATGATTTCATGATGGTTTTCTTCAACAGCGCGGCTGGCTTAGTTAGTGCCTCAGTTCCGTCCATATAAGCAGTCGCAATCCCTGTTAACTTGTCGTGGAGGGTGTTCACCGGCAAGGCTAATGTGGCGTTATAGCGACGCAAAAGATCCTTTTCTTTTTGTCTCGTTACCTTTTGTTGTTCATCATTAACTATTATTGGGAAGTCAGCAATGTCTTCGTCGTCAAACTCGTGAGTGCTTGCATCTGGAAAAAACGGTGGACCTTGAAAAAAATAATCACGTGCAACTTCTGTCAATGCATGGGATTCAAGTATCATTCCATGTATTATTATCGACACAACATCAAAGTTACCACTGAACACGATGTAATCCATGGCCCAACCATTCTGCGGAGGAGCTAACGGCGCCCATTGCACGCCACCTTCTACGTTTATTGATAAGATTAACTTGACTTCATTGCTATCTAAGTTGCGGCCAAATAAATCAAAAGTGAATGATCGCTCATCCAATGTTGGAGATGTTTGTCCTTCAAATGTAATTCCTGAACCGATTGGTACTCCAATCCCATTAGGGACGATATGCACACCTTCAATCAAATATGGATGGCCAAGTAACACCTCGTATACTGATGAATGAGGTGTTTTAACATGTTTCTTTATCACACCGCTAGTACTTTTTGTACTTCCCTATGGGTATAATCGTGAGTAAATACGCAATTAAGTTTATAGAGTAGAATATTACTTACAATATGTCCCGCGAATGCAATCGACGTCATTGGACCATTATGCATGGGCATATGTCCTCCTTGGCCATGATGCTGCACATGCTGTCCTCCTCGACCATGATGACCACCCCGTCCTCCTCTTCCACCACGATCAAAACGCTTCCCTAGGGATGCAGGAAATGCTCCACCATCGCCATTCAGCAGCTGCTTTGGCACATTGGAGAACTGACTCCCACCGAAATCAGCCATTTTTTTCTGGTTATTTTTTGATTTGGCTTGCTTTGGTGGGTCGAATCTTTTCGGAACACGATCATCGTTGTAGTAACATATATTGTGCTTATACTCGTGATCCTTGTGACTAATAGGCGCAGTTATTAGTAAGTAAGTTATTAACCAGATAATTATAGCCTAATTACGCTTTGGTCTAATAGTTCCATAAGCAGATGAGTAGGAAGATAAGACGATGAATTGATCAAGAAAGATCTCCGTCGGAGTCCATATGCTTAGAAAGGAAGAAACTCTTTTGTTTACTCTCTTTTGAAGTTAGTAGGGCCGACTAAGCCGGCCTCGAAATCTTGGGCAACCCAAGCTTGTATTGTGATAGTGAGAGAGTTTGGGATGGCTCAGTCGGAAGGCTCCGAAGGTGATGAAATCATCCTGTTGGCATTCCGCTCTCTGGATTGTAAGTCTTTTAATGATGACGTTAAACGTATTAGTGAATTAAAACCAGAGCATTTATTAGAAATTATTAGTAAATCTATTAGACTTATTAGGTACTTACTCATCACTTACCTACACTTCATCGTTCACTCGCTCACTCACTTACTTACTCTAGTAATAATGAAATTAAATTGAATTCACAATTACCAGTTAGTGTAGCAGCTAGACAACGTATTTGCACTGATGTAGCCACACGTATCAAGGGGTTGGGATACACCGGCGAGTGCGGATATAACCAAATATTATACCCTACAGAGAGCCAATCGAAGGCATTATTATCTTGGTTAGTACAAAAACTGCCTCGTAGTGAAGAAGAAATCACTGAAGAATCATTGGGACCAAATGCGTTATTAAATAAACGTAAGATTTAAAATTTATTACTCTTGCACTCATTCACTCACTCACTCACTCATACTTGTCTTCTGTAGGTATGATCGAAAGAATGACACAATGGAAGTCTGCTCCATGGTTGCTGCCATTCGGTGTACAAGGTAAACCACCTCGTACTGTGTACTACAACAATCATTTACAAGTACTGAGAGCATACAAGCAACTTACCACGAAGGACATCTACGGGAGTTGCGGGAGTAAGAAAATACCTCCAGAAGCTACCATATTCGAAAAGCATTCCTTGGAGCTTATGGCAGATGCCTTTTATGCTGCCAACTTAGAGAACGATTTGGATGAGTTGAAGAAGAATAAAGCGAACCTGTTGAAGGGAATTATCCGCAACGGAATCAGCGCAGCAAAGCACGAGGCTGGCCAGAATAGCGGCAATTTTAAGGATTTGATAAATTCAATAAGTAATGCAAATAGTGGTAAGAACAAGCTAGAAAGAGGAACTCGTTTCTCACATGCCACAGAGTTCGAACAAGAGAGAGATGGTTCACTAGGTGCTGGCAATACCAATGTTGTAGTGAGTAGCACTGATGATGCTGATGCAGTTGCTGAAAAGAAGAGGAAACAAGAAGAAGAAGAAAGACAACGAGAAGAAGAATTAGATGCCCTACGAGCTGAGTTAACAGCAATGCAACAGCAAATAGAGAGTCAAGAAAGACAAAATGTGAACGCCGCAGCCAAAATACGGCAGTTAGAGAGTGAATTAGCGGCGTTATTAGGCGAGGAAGAGCGTCTGCAACAAGAGCTATTAGTCAAGAAGAAGACATTGGAGATGTTGCCACAAGCAGCGCAGAATATCGCGAAATTACAAGAATTATGTGCAGCAAATGCGAAGAAACTGATGACGTTAGCGCAGGAATGGGAGTCGCATCGCCTGCCATTACTAGCTAAATTACGTGAGAAAAAGAGTGTGAAATCAATGCGTAAGAACAAGTGTAAAGAGATGGTGGACGACATGAAACGTTACCGCGAGGAGATGGTGAGTATGATATCAGATTTGAAAGAAAAACAAGAAAAATCACAAATTTTAAATGACGAAGTAAGTAAGATTCCCAAGAATATCAACCGGAATATATACACGCACCGCATCATGGACATCATCACCTCCATCGGCAAGCAGAACAAAGACATCGCGAAGATCACCGGTGACATCCGTGACATACAAAAGACCATCAATAGCACCACTACTGCCATGCAACGAGCAGATGCCGTGGCGGAGGAGCTAGTGTTTACTGCAGCGAATGCGCCTGCATCGGATCCCGCGACGGTTGAGACATACAAGCGGCTGCGCACCATGCGCAGTAAGTTCGAGGCACTCATTGATACAGTTGGTAAAATTGGATCAAATGACAAGAATATCCGCAATTATGAGACAAAAATAGACCAAGAAATGAGTCGCGTGAATAACAACAACTTCGACCGCATCAAGCAGGATCTCGAGTCGGTGGTGAAAGAGAACCAACAGTTAATAGCGCAGATCAAGGCGGCGACGTAGGCTATAGAATTATTTTCTTCGTATTACTTACAAGTATATATTCACGTACATCTCTTCTTACAATGCGTTCTGTGCGCGCAGCACTTGCGCAAAATGGGACTGGCTAACCTTTATTGACTTACTATTAAGCTCTCCCGGGACTGTTTCTAGCTCACGTTGAGACGTGATGGCTTCGCGCAGTGCGTAAGCAATAGCTTGCTTGCATAGGCTCACTACTGTGTTGCTACTGGGACTCGTCCGCATTATTGACGTTGCAATCAGCGGGATGTCTACTGTGTCATCGTATGCACTGCTGTTGTTCCGCTTGACTTCGAGCTCCAGAATGTCCACGACGTCATCATAAGTCGGCTTCTCAAGGAGTATGTGGTAGTGCAACCTACCGGGACGTATGAGGGCTTCATCTAACAGTGTAATGTCTAGACAAGCGGTCACAACCAGCACTTCTCGCTCAAAGGAACTGCCAGAGCTATCGCCGCGATTGCATATGCCATCCAACTCGTTGAGAAAAGTAGAGAGAATGCGGTTGTACACACTGCCCGTACCGTCACTATTTTGGTCAGATATCTCGCGTTTACACGCAATAGTATCGAACTCGTCGAAGAACAGGATGCAGGGAGCTGCGCTGCGAGCTTTGCTGAATATAGACCGCAGCACTTCCTCCGTCTGCCCGTAGTACTTGGACAAGATATCCGTTGACTTGACACTTACAAAGTTCATGTTACTCACACTGGCTATGACCCGCGCCATGTATGTCTTACCGCAACCGCTGGGTCCGTACAGCACGATACCGCGGGGCAGTTTGCTGTATATCTGCTGCAGCAGCTCGTTATTGGCCTCTTTGACGTGCTGGAATGCGCGAAATAATTTCATAATTGACTCTTTTTGGGGTCGATACCCTCCAAAATTGTCCCACGTCAGTGTCTTTTCTTGTTGCACCGCTGATCCCTGGTCGATCAACGTCAGCTGTTTCGGTGGCATTGTACTCAGTAACTCTAGCGCGGATCTCCACAATACAAGAGTACTGGTAGCATTACTCAGCCTCTTCACCAGGGTCACGATATCACCCGGCACGTAGCCAGTGGTGATGAGGGCTAGCTTCGCCGACCACGCTTTCACTACATCATAGTCACTACCACCTCCTTCTTCGGCTATATTTTCCAATTGCAAATGACTACTGCGACGGAGTAATGCTTCGATGATGACCTTGCGGTCATTACTACTCGGCTTTTGTAGGGATACAACTATTTCGTGTTTGAAGTGCGTTTGCAAGGAATTAGTTGCCGCCATGCGCTTGGTCGCTCCCGGAGTAATACGGGCTGTGGATATCACTACGACTCTCCACTCAACTGACTCGTTGTTCACTAGGTACAGCAAATCCTTGAGAATCAATGCAATCACGCTGTCATCCGCGGTCCTGCTCCCCGCACTCTCCTCGTCATCTGGGTCACGGTAAAAGTCAGCAATATCATCAATCAGAAGCAGTATAGGTGTGGTTGGCGCTAGCATATTTGCAGCGATTGGAACTTGCAATAACATGCACAGCTGCTGCAGGAGTGCTGCGATCTTCACATTCACGTCCTGCGTGTACTGGTTGAATGAGGTGCAGTCGACCTCTGTCTCGACTTTTCGTAACGTAGCCGCGGTTATAGTGAGCACCAACAGCTCCTTGGACACAATATGCGATGCATTGCGATATAAGCACTCGTTAATACGAGCTGTCTTCACTGCGCTATACTTAACTAACTTCAAAAAATATGATTTTCCGCCGCCCTCGATGGCGGTAACCAGTGCACTGCGGCATCCTTTCCACTGGTGATTGGAGTGCAGCACTTGACTGCAGATATTCAGCACCTTGTCGAATTGAGTGGCTATGTAACTGTCAGACACGCAAGCGGAATATTCCTTGATTTCTTTCTCGAACGCATCTTCAGCAACCGCAGGATGGTCCGCTCTAGCTGTACTTGTTGATTGAATGAAGTCGCATGAAATGTTTATACTTTGACCATGTTTTAGCAGATAAACATTATGATCCTGAAAGATACTATCTACTTGGGCAATGCTATTGACTTTGAATAATAATATGGAGTCTAAGTAAGCAACTGGAACAATCATACCGCTGCGAATATACTTCCCCGTCAACAAAGATGGCAACAATTTACAGAATAATTGCATGTCTATAGAACTTGGCCATAAATAACTATTTCCTCCTTTGATTAAGTCGCTGATGGAGGTAATACACACTTCATCCCAATGCTTATATGATATAGTTTGCACAAATGATATGTTGATAATCAAGCTCTCATCACTCTGCACTATACATTCGTTAAAGAATGAAACACTAATCTGATTACCATCGCTGATCCCAAGAGAATGAAGAACCCATGGGTGAGTCAATATGTCATTCGATGCAGTGAGATGGCTTCTTTTACTATCTAATCGCAATACAACAGGGGCATCATTGGATGGTGACAAGGCTGATATAACCACGAATTTACTCGCTGGCAGGGAAGCTGAGTAGACAACCACATCCACACTTGCTCCTTCAAATAACCTGCCATAGACAGAGAGAGTAGTCATTATGACCTAATTTACCTCATTTGAAACTATCTTCCTTTATCTACAGTATGGATTTCAAGTCTCAGGGCCGGTTCAAGAAATTGAGGAAGTAGCGATACACAAAAGTTGGTCACAAAGAAATGCCGTGGGTGATTCCTCCTCCGAGGAGCTTACTTGTGTCGCAGTCTCGAGGGCTCTAGTTATCGCATGTTCAGCTCACTTTGAGCTGGAAAAGTAGTGATGTCACAGGCGGCCTTTTTTGTTGACATCATTCCAGGAATCATCACTACCAGTATTTGAGTCTACACCCTGGGAAGTTGTGTTGCATCTCCAATAGCCGCCAACCAACCACAAAGGAAGTATCAAAAAGTCGAACTACTCGTGACTGCATGGTATTCAATAATGGGATGTAACAGGTCAATAATTAGAGATGAGAATAAACCACTAGATGCTGGGCTTGATGATAGGATTCAGATGAAGAAACTATTCATCGAATTCAATCGTAGTTTATATGAGCCTATATCGAGACCAAATCGTTATTCACAACCAATCGAAACTCCCAAATTTATGAGACCTGACGATTTAATCTTTATGTGCGACGACAATGGGATTATACAAAATATTAGCTACAATGTCAAGAGTAAACTAAATTATTCGGCACATAACATCAGAGGTGAATTCATTGGATGTATAATGAGTGATTTTTTAGCAATGTTACATACTACCCATGTATTTTCTGCTTATAAACGAGCTAGTGGTGTAGCACGTGATGGTTTTGATAGTCGCATAAATCAAATTACCGATGAACGTCCACTATTAGTGTTTGATTCTCAAAGAAGGCCATATTTCGCTGAAACAAAGATAAGTACAGTATATCTAGAGGATATACGTGACAAGAGTGAGTTCACCGATAAGGATCCTCAATATTACTTCGTTTTATCTATCAAACTGCTGCCTGTGCAGAAAGATCCCAATTACTTGTACTTGGCTGGCATCAACAACTTGCGCAATGATTTGTCTAATTTCAAAGAGACGTTGAATAATGTGGTGGTTATATGCATTGATTTCATAAAATCCACCGAGTTATTGGAGGAAAAAGGGGCGTTCAACTTGGCGATGTTGAACAAGCAGTTCTACGAACGCGCCGAAAACTTGATATTGAAACAGTTCTATCCTTATGTCAATTTCCACGAGATCATTGGTGATTGTTTCGTTTTTGTCTTGAATGCCGATTGGGGATGCAAAATTAACGGTTATTGCGCTTCCATGGCGTTGAATTTTGTGAACCAGCTGCAAAATGCCACGAAAGGGTTTATTGGCATCCGAACCGGCATTGCGTTCGGTAAACTAGGTACTCAAGCACTATTTATCCCTACTTTTCCGTTCTAACACACCTTCATTGCAGTCATAGGCTTCATCGGCGGCAGCCTGCGTCTGTTCGGTGAAACCATGCATTTGGCCTCTCGATTGGAGCATGAAAGCTCGGCAGAACATTGCATGTTAGGAGCGAGTTTCACTAACAAGTTAAGGCGGGAGTTGAAGATGGCAGCAAATGATGAACAGGAACTCATCGAGTCCAATATCAAAGCGAGTAGTGTCACTCTGAAAGGCCTGGGTAATGTGGACTGCTTCTCATACAATTATATTACCTCGGAGAAATCCATTTTTGATTACAGCAGGTTGCACCTAGCCATGCAAGAAAGCAAGTGATTTCAGCGTAAGTAAACCGAATTCACGTCTGTACATATTGTTCGATCCGTGCGCAGGTGGCGATCTTATGCTCACGCTGCGCAGTTACATATTAGTTTTATTTTTAGTATTTAAATAGATTTGCGTCGATTGCTACCTCCTTCGTCTTGGCTCTGGCAGACAGCGATCCGCACTTGTTGCGTGATGCGCAGCTCGATGACCACCATACCGGCAACGGTTGTAACGCCCTTATTTCGCCAAGCAAGAAAAAAAATCTGGTAATACTCATTGATGAGCATCAAGATGTCGTTGTTCTTGCTGCTTATGCTGTTGGTATTGCTCCAGTCCTCGATGGCTGTGCTGCAGATTGATTGTATTGGCAATAATTACACGAGTATCCCAGATTGCAGAGAGTATCTTTATGCTTACATGCAGTCATACACAGGTAATGTGGGATTGAATCCTGGGATCCCCGGTGTCGATCAAGGATATTATAAAGAGGAAATCGTCTTCACAAAAGATGAATATTATAATTACTACGAAAATGAATATTACTATACTTTCGGTGGATACTATAATCAACCTGAAGAAGTAAAGACCAATTATGTTCGAATAGGTCTTACTGTGAATAGCCTAAATTCGATTGATACACTGCAGTCAACTATGACGATCACAGGATATCTGACGTTGCGGTGGTATGATTACAGATTAGCCTGGAATGAGACGCTGGCACCTGCATTTACTATAGAGGAAGAGGCATATTACCAAAATAGGCTGACTCTTCCATCTTCTTGGATATGGACCCCCGATATTGTATTGAAAAATAGTATATTAAGTGAGTTTAGTGAGGCTAAAGTGAGATTGAAACCCAATGGTCAAGTCACTTGGACACGTTTAATAAATGTAGTTGGGAACTGTAATCTTGATTTGAGAAAGTATCCGTTCGACCACCAGTTCTGCGAGTTCTTTTTTAGAAGTAATACCTACTCTATTGCGAGCGGAATAACTCTGGAAGATCCTGGAGACAGTTACTTCGGAACACATTTAAGCGACTCATTGATAAGCGCGGCGACATGGAAGGTGGAAAAAGTTACTTCGAAGATAGAGAAAGACTCTGGTACTGGGTTTTACATTTCGATGCTTAACGTGTCCGTGTATGCAAAGAGGTACAACATGTACTACTTGATAGTGGCAATTGTTCCAAACATCATCGTTACGTGTATCGCAATCATCTCTCTATGGATCCCTGACATACAGACGAGAATATCGATAGAAGTGACGACGCTGCTGACGGTCATGGCGGTGCTGTGGGTGGTGAGTGCTAATATCCCATCGACTCCCGTAACCTCGTGGTTGGAAAAGTTTGTATACACATCCATGATTATATGCGGTGTATGTGTGTTTGAATCTGCGATCTCTGGGACGTTTCAACTCAGACAGAGTAATGTGCCGCACTGGCAGGCGAAGATCTTGGTCTGGCTGTCGAACACCAGGCACCAGATCTTCCGTCAGTACTTCTGTTTCCAAACGAATGTAATTGATAGCAAATATCTACGCGAGATGGAGATGGTGAATAAGAATGAAATCAAGTGCTACACCGTCGATGAGGAAGGCAATCACACTGATGTTGAAACTGTCAAATCAGTTGAAGGGTTGAGTGAGAAGGATCGCATAGCTTTTAACAAGTTCTTATGGTGTGAGAAAGCACTTATACTAGACGCGGTGACGCAGGTCTCCATCACTATCGCGTACGTCATCTCGATGGCGCAGCTGTTTTATGAAGTTATCTAAACCTTTTGTAAGTATTGTATGTCAAGTTGATTGTAACAAGCCACCTTTGTCTACTCTTTTCACTAGGTTTGTTTCTTAGAATCAACTATGCAGGGCCAGCGTAAAGAGGTGTGGGACCGGATAAGAACTCTGATCAACGAACGGTAACTTATTTACAAGTGGAAAGGCTCTGGCTATCACGCGATCCCTTGCCCCCTACCGAGTCGCACTATTCCTGTCTTCTACTTCTGACGCACGTCCATCTTGAGGTCGATATCTTCTGGGACCGGATCTCCGATAGATTCCATACGCACCCGGCGTCGCACCGAAACCTCGAAGGTTTCACTGCAACTTCAATTCATCGATATTATACTGTGAGAAATGAATATTTGGTTGTTGTTACTTGCCTCTTATGGGGTAATATCTTGTGCATTCCGCACTTCTACTGTTAATCGCGGTGCAATTAAGTTACGAAAAATTAATATCGCCGCAACAATGTCAATGCCTGCATC